>Ga0209395_1002018_pt1 | contig 27424 bp, 21 predicted proteins | sample GOMGulsemesocosm_3_FD_184635 | JGI IMG/M metagenome (GOLD analysis project Ga0209395, IMG submission 184635) | Methane-oxidizing microbial communities from mesocosms in the Gulf of Mexico - GOM9D Gulf of Mexico (SPAdes) (version 2) | ecosystem: Environmental > Aquatic > Marine > Cold seeps... | reverse complement strand
CGCTGAAAGCGGGTAGGTTGCTTGAGTCTGTGAGCGATTTCAGACCTAGAGGAATGATTGTCCACGACAAAACCCGGCTTATCGACCAACTCCAAGAACTACTTTAAGACCTTGCTTAGCAAGGTTTTTTTGTTTCTTTCTTATTAATTTTTTCAATAAAAAATCTAAATCCCCTTTAAAGATATTTTGCCTGAATTTAAATTAAGCACTTCTCAATTGCAGTAGTACATTCGATAGTGATGGCGTGATGGTATGACCTAGCGCGATGATGTCGCTATCCGGTGTGACTAAATCAGGTATCTGAAACATTTGTAACCCCGCAGCAACGCCCGCTCTTACACCATTATTTGAATCTTCGAAACCAAGGCAATGCTGTGGTGCTGTATTTAAGCGTTCTGCTGCCAGTAAAAATATTTCTGGATGCGGTTTACCTTGCGAAACCTCGCAACCAGTGGTGATACGGTCGAAGTATTTGTTTAATCCAGAGAGCTGTAATTTAATGTTTGCTGATCGTTGCGCTGAAGAGGTTGCGACTGTCATCGGAATTTGTTGTGCAGTTAGCCATTCTAATAAATTAATGACACCTTCTTTGATAGGTATCGCTTGGTGCTCAACGACACCGTGATAATACTCCATCCAAACCGATCTAAGGGTGAAATAATCTAAATCACTGCCGTAACCAGCTAAAATAGTTTCTTCAATACCTTTGGCATTTTGACCAATGATATTGAGATAAACAGGTTTTAAAAATGGCAATGAAAGTCTGTCACAGGCTTGTTGAAAAGCATGTAAAGCGACCCGCTCAGTATCGAGCAGTAGGCCATCCATGTCGAAAATTGCAGCTTGGTAGCTCATGTCTTTATCTCTTCAAATCGGGCATTGGACGATAGCATATTTAATTTACCTAAAAAAGCTGCCGTGTTATTGGTGCTGAGCCGTTTTGGCATGAAAAACCCGCATTTAATTCACGATAGCTAGCTACATCGCTTGCAATACATTTACCACTCCCTAAAATTGTGCTTTTACGTTACAATATCCGACTTTAGCGCGAGCTATCACTGAAGTATTTAAGAGCTTTCATCGACTATGACACAAGAATTTTCGCACGTATCTGTTTTACTTAACGAAACCGTTGCCGGTTTAGACATTAAGCCGGATGGCATTTATATCGACGGTACGTTTGGGCGTGGTGGACACTCGCGTTTCATCTTGTCGCAACTAGGTGAAAATGGCCGTCTTATCGCTATCGACCGTGATCCGTCTGCGATTGCCGTAGGTGAAGCATTGAAACTAGAAGATGCTCGTTTTGATATTGTGCATGGCCCTTTTTCAGGTATGGCTGAGTACATGGCTGAAAAAGAACTAACTGGTCAAATTGACGGTGTATTGTTAGACCTTGGTGTGTCATCACCACAGCTAGATGATGCTGCTCGTGGCTTTAGTTTCCTGCGTGATGGTCCATTGGATATGCGTATGGATCCAACGTCAGGTTTGAGCGCCGCGAAATGGCTAGCAACTGCTGACTACGATGATATCGTTTGGGTATTAAAAGTATTCGGCGAAGAAAAATTTGCCCGTAAAATTGCTCGCGCAGTCGTATTCGATCGTGATGGTACGCCCTTTGAATCAACTAAGCAGTTAGCTGATTTGATTTGCCGTGTTGTGCCAAAATCGAAGAAAGAAACGAAACACCCTGCAACACGTTCTTTCCAAGCGATTCGTATTTATATCAACAGCGAACTAGAAGAAATTGAACGCGCGCTAGCTGGTTCTCTTGATTGTTTGAAATCAGGTGGTCGTTTGTCGGTTATTAGTTTCCATTCTTTAGAAGATCGCATTGTAAAACAGTTTATTCGTAAACAAGCGCGTGGTAAAGAAGTGCCATATGGTTTACCAATTATGCAAGAAGAGATCGATAAAACCCGAACGATGAAAGCGGTTGGTAAAATGTTGAAGCCTTCTGAAGCTGAATTAGAATTAAATCCTCGCGCTCGTAGTTCTGTTTTACGCGTGGCGGAGAAGTTATAAGTGTTTAGCATTAAGTGGGATTTAAGCAAAGTAGTGGTACAGGACTTGGCTCAGTATAAGCTAATTATCCTGGCACTTTTTTTGATTCTAATTCTCTCTTTTTCTATCATTACTCAAACGCATAACACCCGTTTGTTAACTAATAACAAAGAGTTGTTGTTAACTCAGCGGGATTTTTCTGATGTCGAGTGGCGTAACCTGCTGCTTGAACAGAGCACCCTCGAAGAACACAGTAATATTGAGTACATGGCGAAAGAGAAGTTAGGCATGTACCGCCCTTCTACAGCAGAAGAAAAACTGGTGAAACAACAGTGAGTAATCGTAAGAATAAATTTCAAGATAAAGATAATTTTATTCTCTGGCGCTACTATCTTGTTGCTGGCGTGGTTTGTTTAATTTTCCTAAGCCTCGTTGCCCGCACTGCATATATCCAAGTTATCAATCCGGAACATCTGCGTAAACAAGCTGATATGCGTTCATTACGTGTGACTTCACAGCAAGTGCAACGTGGTATTATTACTGATCGTCATGGTGTGGAATTAGCTGTCAGTGTGCCTGTTATGGCTATTCATGTTGATCCTTCTGATATCAAGAAGAAAAACAGTTTTGAGAAAAAACGTGCTTGGCAGGCGTTAGCTGAAATTCTAGATTTAGATTTGAAAAAGCTCAAGATAAAGATCCTCGCATCGAATAGCCGCTTTATGTATATCAAACGCCAAATTAGTCCTGCAGTGGCTCAATATATTGACGATTTGAAACTGGTTGGGGTGAATTTAGCGCCCGAGTCTCGTCGCTTCTATCCTACTGGTGAAGTCAGTGCACAGTTGGTTGGCATGACTAATATTGATGATAAAGGTATTGAAGGTGTTGAAAAGGCTTATAATGATTGGCTTACCGGCACACAAGGCAAGCGGGTTGTTCGTAAAGATCGATTGGGTAATGTCATTGAAGATATTTCGATCATTCAAAAAACAGAACAAGCCAATAATATTCAGTTAAGTATCGATCAACGTATTCAGTCTATTGCTTACCAGCATTTGAAAAAAGCGGTGAAATATAACGGTGCAGTTTCTGGTTCGTTAGTCATGCTTGATATTGAAACTGGCGAAGTGCTGGCGATGGTAAATAGCCCGTCATTCAACCCTAATAATCGCAGTAAATACGACAGTTATAAACTAAAAAACCGTGCAATTACGGATAGCTACGAACCAGGCTCAACGATTAAACCTCTCGTTGTTGCCAGTGGTTTGGATAACGGTGTTATTGCGCCAAAAACCATTATTGATACAGCACCGGGCAAGATGCGTCTCGGTGGCCGTTTAGTTCAAGATACTCGTAATCGTGGTGAAATGACGCTGGCTGATATTTTACGTTACTCATCGAATATGGGGGTGAGTAATATAGCCTTAAAATTGGGCCATCAACGCCTATTAGACACTTATCATCAATTTGGTTTCGGCGACCAAAGTAGCCTGATCTTAAACGGTGAAAGTCGCGGTTATATGCCTCGCCGCAAACGCTGGTCAGAGTTTGAAAATGCTACATTATCATTCGGTTACGGCATGCAGGCAACAACGTTACAGCTTGCACATGCTTACGCTACATTAGGTTCTGGTGGTTTGTATCGACCGTTAACTATTATCAAAAAAGATGAAGCGCCTCTTTCCGAACGAGTTTTATCAACAAAAAATGCTTCGGCATTGCTTAAAATGATGGAAACTGTTGTCGAAGAAGGCGGTACCGGTGAAAATGCACGTATTCAAGGCTACCGTGTAGCAGGTAAAACTGGCACGTCACGTAAAGCGATTAAAGGTGGTTACGGCGATGATTATGTCGCGTTATTTGCGGGTGTAGCACCTGTTTCAAAACCACGATTTGCACTGGTGGTTGTTATCGATTCACCGAGTGGTGATAGGTATTATGGCGGTGTGATCGCCGCTCCGGTATTTGCTGAAGTCATGGAACGCACGTTACAAATGTTAAACGTAGCGCCGGATCAAAAGACTTCTCTCAGCATTGTTTCTAATTAATGTTGTTTCAAATTAGTATTATTTCAAAGGATTAACTAATGCAATTCCAGTCATTTTCTCTGCAACCTTGGAATATTGCCAGCACAATTGATTTTAATGAATTGATTTTGGATAGCCGTAACATCCAACGCAACGATTGTTTTATTGCCATTAATGGCCACGATCTTGATGGTCGTCAGTTCATTGCTAAAGCGATTTCCCAAGGCGCTTCTGCTGTTTTACAAGATGCCGATCTTGAATCTTCTCATGGCACTATTGTTTATATTGCTGATGTGCCAGTTATCTCTTTTTATGGCTTAAATTCCCAACTTTCAGCATTAGCTGCTCAGTTATATCAACAGCCCTCGCAGCAATTGCAGATGGTCGGGGTAACGGGTACTAATGGTAAGAGTACTATCACTCAGATTATTGCTAATTGGGTTGATTTACTTGGTGAAAAAGCCGGTGTTATGGGCACCATTGGCAATGGTTTATTCGGTGATTTAACGGACACTGAAAACACCACTGGCAGCGCCCTCGACGTGCAAGCTGAAATCAACCGGCAACTATCGGCTGGTGCTAAGTTATCCGCGATGGAAGTATCTTCACATGGTTTGCTCCAAGGTCGAGTCAATGCGGTTGATTTTGATGTGGCCTTGTTTACTAACTTAACCCGTGATCATCTTGATTATCACGGCAGTATGGAAAATTACGCCGCAGCGAAAAAGCAGTTATTCATAGGTACTGCTAAACACAAAATTATTAATCATGATGATGCCTGCGGTGCAAATTGGCTCACAGAGTTTGATGATGCGATTGCTTTTTCAGTGTGTGATGATTTAAGTGTAAGCGCTGGGAAATATATTTTTGCTAGTGAATTGCAGTTCGGTACAGATGGTTTTCAATGTCAGATTAATTCTAGTTGGGGACAAGGTTTATTACGCAGCCAACTGATTGGTGAGTTTAACGTATCTAATGTAACGGCTGCATTGGCCAGCCTATTAGCTTTGGGTTATGACTTAACGACTTTACTCGAAGTTGCGCCATTATTAACGCCAGTTTGCGGTCGCATGGAGCTGTTTAACCATGCTAATTCTGCTGCCTTTGTGGTTGATTATGCACATACGCCGGATGCTTTAGAACAAGCATTAAAAGCATTGCGAGTGCATTGCACTGGTCAGTTATGGTGTATTTATGGCTGTGGCGGCGATCGTGATAAAGGCAAACGTCCATTGATGGCCAAAGTTGCGGAGAAATTTGCTGATAAAACTATTATTACTGATGATAATCCGCGTACAGAACCTGCTGATTTGATCGTCAATGATATGTTAGCTGGTTTGACTGACATGGACCTGGATGTTGAACAAGCGGTTGTGATTCATGATCGTCAAGCAGCGATTGCTTTTGCACTAAAGCAGAGTAACAGTAATGATGTTGTTTTAGTTGCGGGTAAAGGCCATGAAAATTATCAAATAATTGGTAAAGAAAAACTGCATTACAGCGATCGTGAAAGCATTCAAACATTACTGGCATCGCTGTCATGATTAGTTTGCAATTAAGTCAGATAAATAGCGCACTAAACGGTAAGTTGATTGGTAATGATATTACTATTTCATCAGTTTCTACCGATACACGTAGCCTTGTTGCGGGTGATTTATTTATTGCGTTAAGCGGTGATAATTTTGATGCCAATACATTTCTTACTAAAGCTATCGAACTCGGTGCTAGCGCCGCTATTGTCACTAAAAAGCAGCTCGTTGATATCCCGCAAATTGTCGTTAAAGATAGCCGCATTGCTTTGGGATTATTAGGTAAGTTAGTTCGTACCCATATCGATTTAAAAGTCGCTGGTTTAACTGGCAGTAACGGTAAAACGACGACCAAGGAGATGCTGGCAGCAATATTGCAATTAGCAGGGCCTACATTAGCGACTGCGGGTAATTTCAATAACGATATTGGTGTACCACTTACCCTACTGCGCTTGGAACCTACTCATCAATTTGCTGTCATTGAACAAGGGGCTAATCATAAAAAAGAGATTGCCTACACCACTGAATTAGCACAACCAGATGTGGTTTTGATCAACAATGTTGATGCTGCACATCTTGAAGGATTTGGAGATTTACAAGGTGTTGCTCAAGCGAAAGGTGAGATTTTAACAGCACTTAAATATGGCGCAATGGCTGTGCTTAATCGTGATGATAAATTCTATAAGTATTGGTTACGTAGAATAAAATCAGAGCAGCATATTAGTTTTTCGTTGACTGATAGCGACGCTGATTTTTATGCGGATGACATCAAATTTGATGAACAAGGTAATGGTATTTTTACGCTGGTCATGAAATCAAATGAAAACACTAAAACGGATTCATTGACAGTTTCGTTGCCAATTGTGGGGCGCCATAATATTGCCAATGCGTTAGCTGCAGCAGCGATGGCGAGTCGTTTTGATATTAGTTTAGCGATGATCAAGCAGGGCTTAGAACAGATGAGCAATGTTAAAGGGCGTTTAAAGTTAACTCAGTTTAGTCAGCAAATTCGCCTTATTGATGATACATATAATGCTAACGTTGCCTCTGTGAAGGCGGCGGTAGATGTATTGAAAGGTTTTGCCAGTACGAATATTTTGGTGTTAGGCGATATGGGGGAGCTGGGTAGTAGTACTGCGGAGTTTCACCAACAAGTCGGATCTTATGCCCAACAGCAAGGCATCGATCATGTTTATACCTGTGGTGTATTGAGTCGCGAAGCGGCATTAATGGCTGGCGCAGTCGGTAGGGCATTTTTAGACAAATCAGTATTGGTTGATGCATTACATAATTTGATTACCGGAATGGCATCGACGCAAGCGATGACTATTTTATTTAAAGGTTCTCGTAGCGCTCAGATGGAGCAAGCTATCACGCTGCTTACTGAGAGATTGAATGAGAGTAACGAGAATACAGATAAGGAAAGAAAATGTTAGTTTGGTTGTTTGAGTTGTTAAGTGAGCATTTCAGTATGTTTAATCTGTTCTCTTATCTTACGTTCCGTGCGATTGTCACCATCATTACTTCGTTATTATTGAGTTTGTGGATGGGTCCTAAATTGATCCGTTATCTGCAAAATATGCAGATTGGTCAAGTAGTTCGTGATGATGGTCCTGAGTCTCACTTTAGTAAGCGTGGTACGCCAACCATGGGTGGCGTGATGATCTTAATTGCCATCATTGTATCGACGCTATTATGGGCGCGTTTAGATAATAGTTATGTTTGGATCATGTTATTTGTATTGACTGCCTTTGGTGCGATCGGCTTTGTGGATGATTATCGTAAAGTGATACGTAAAGACACTGATGGTTTGATTGCGCGCTGGAAATACTTTTGGCAGTCAGTTACTGCAATTGCCATTTCTGTTTATTTATACACTACAGCTGGCTCTGTGGCAGAAACTACGTTAGTTGTGCCTTTTTTTAAAGAGATCATGCCAGAGTTAGGACTGATATTTATAGTATTAAGTTATTTCGTGATTGTGGGAAGTAGTAATGCGGTGAACTTAACAGATGGTCTCGATGGACTGGCTATTTTGCCTACGGTATTGGTTGCTGGTGCATTCATGTTGGTTGCTTATCTTACCGGTAATGTGCAATTTTCTGAGTATCTATTCTTGCCTTATATTCCGCAAGCAAGTGAGCTCGTCATTGTATGTGCAGCGATTGTTGGCGCTGGTTTAGGTTTCTTGTGGTTCAACACTTATCCTGCCCAAGTATTTATGGGCGATGTTGGTTCGTTAGCGTTAGGTGCTGCTTTAGGTACGCTAGCGGTATTAGTACGCCAAGAGTTCCTACTGGTAATCATGGGGGGGGTGTTCGTAATGGAAACTGTCTCTGTGATCTTGCAGGTTGGTTCTTACAAATTACGCGGTCAGCGTATTTTCCGTATGGCACCGATTCATCACCACTATGAATTAAAAGGCTGGCCTGAACCGCGTGTAATTGTACGCTTTTGGATCATCACCATTATTTTAGTGTTAATTGGTTTAGCGACACTGAAGGTTCGCTAGTAAACAGTAAGTAAATTAGCTAAAAATATAGCAATGAGAATCGTATGACGACTAAAACTAACCATGACATTATTATTGTTGGACTTGGCCAGACGGGCTTGTCTTGTGTTAATTATTTTTTAAAGCAGGGCATAGTTCCAGCTGTCGTGGATAGTCGCCAACAGCCTCCGGGTGAAGCTCAATTAGCTGGTAAAGTTGCATTATATAAAGGTGGTTTGTATCCGAAATTATTGCTGGAGGCTAAGCAGTTAGTTGTCAGTCCGGGTATTGCTATTAGCACGCCAGCAATTGCGGCGGCACAAGCGGCTGGCGTGGAAGTAATTGGTGATATTGAGTTGTTTGTACGAGCCACGTCAGTCCCTATTATTGCTATAACGGGCTCTAATGGTAAATCGACAGTGACGACGCTAGTTGGTGAGATGGCTAATGCTGCAGGTGTTAAAACAGCGATTGGCGGTAATATTGGTATTCCAGCCTTAGACTTACTTGATCGTGGTTATGAGTTGTTTGTATTAGAATTATCTAGTTTTCAATTAGAAACTACCCATAGTTTACAAGCCGTTGCTGCAACAGTGTTGAATGTCAGTGATGATCATCTCGATCGTTATCCTGATTTTGCAGCTTATCGTCAAGCTAAACTGTCTATTTATGAGCAAGCGAGAACTATCATTATTAATCGCGATGATCAACTTACCGATACCAATCGTAAACTCACCGCTAAAAATAAACACAGCTTTGGTGAAAGTGCCAATGACTATGGGCTACTTACTGAAAATGGCACCACTTATCTTGCTTATCAAGGAGACAAGATTATTGCTGCCAGTGAATTACGCATTAAAGGTCAGCATAATCTAATGAACGCTTTAGCGGCGATAGCATTACTCGATGCTGCAGGAGTAAAACGTATTGATACGCTGTCTGCATTACGAGAGTTTTCTGGGTTAGAGCACCGCAGTGAATTTGTCCGAGAACTTGATGGCGTGAACTGGATCAACGACAGTAAAGCCACTAATGTCGGCGCAACGCTAGCTGCGTTAGTTGGTTTAAAACCATCTATATCTGGCCGATTATTTTTAATTGCTGGTGGTGATGGTAAAGGTGCAGATTTTTCGCCGTTAGTTGCTGCGTTACGTGATGATGTGGTGATGACTTATTGCTTTGGTAAAGATGGGCAAGTGATAGCTGATTTAGTAGAAAATAGCCAAGTGGTTAGCAACCTCCCTGCTGCTATTGATGAAATTTCGACTCAAGTGACTACTGGTGATTGGGTATTATTATCACCAGCATGTGCGAGTATCGATATGTATCCTAATTTTATGGCGCGTGGTAATGAATACAAGACATTGGTTAAGGCGCTGTAATGGCTGATTTATCCGTAGTAAAGCAATTTATATTTGGCGATGACAGCGACCGTACACCAGCGCTTTATGACCGTCAGTTATTATTATTAGCCATCGTGTTAATGATGACTGGTTTGATCATGGTAGCTTCTGCATCTTTACCGGAAGGCTTAGCCATTGGTAATGATCCGTATATGTTTGTGAAAAAGCATTTGATATTTATTGCGGTGTCTTTGTTTGCTGGTACTTGTGTATTGAATGTGCCTATTGCATTTTTTGAACGTAATAGTGTCCGCTTTTTGTTTTTAGCGATTGCCTTACTGATTGTCGTATTAATCATTGGTCGTACCGTTAACGGCAGTACTCGTTGGATTTCTTTAGGCCCACTAAACATGCAGCCCGCAGAGTTTGCAAAATTTGCTTTGTTTACTTATTTTTCCGGCTATTTAGTTCGTCAAAAAAATATATTACAAGAGAGTTATAAAGGCTTTGTTAATGGCTTATTAGTCATCGCCTTTATCTCAACGTTATTGCTATTACAACCTGATTTTGGCTCTGTCATGGTGATTCTGACTACCAGTGTCGCATTGTTATTCATTGGTGGTGCTAAGTTAGTGCATTTTATGGCACTTTGTTTGGTCGCGGTTTTACTGGCTATGTTGGCAGTGATATTATCGCCGTATCGAATGAAGCGAGTGACTTCATTTCTTGACCCTTGGAATGATCCTTTTGGTAGCGGTTATCAGTTAACACAATCTCTGATGGCATTTGGTCGCGGTAGTTTTACTGGCGAAGGGCTCGGTAATTCGATTCAGAAACTTGAATATTTGCCAGAGGCACATACCGATTTTGTATTTGCGATATTGGCCGAAGAACTGGGTTTTATTGGTGTTTGTGCGGTTCTAGCATTGCAAATGATATTGGTTTTAAAAGCCTTGCAAATTGGCCGGCGCAGTTTAGAAGTAGATTTATCTTTTGCTGGTTTCTTAGCGATTAGCATCGGCGTTTGGTTTTGTTTTCAGACCTTGGTTAATGTAGGCGCAGCATCAGGTTTACTGCCAACTAAAGGACTAACATTACCGTTAGTCAGTTACGGTGGTTCCAGCTTGTTGATTATGACCTGTGCAGTGGCGGTATTGTTACGTATTGATTACGAATACCGAGCTTATAAAGCGACATTGCCGATAAGTGAATGACCTTAAATTAATAGCTTTCAAATTAACATCTTTATACTAAGAACTTAGATATGACTGAAAAACGTTTATTAGTGATGGCTGGTGGTACTGGTGGTCATGTATTCCCTGGATTAGCAGTAGCAAAAGAATTACAGCAACAAGGTTGGAAAATTCATTGGATTGGCACTGCTGATCGTATGGAAGCGCAACTTGTTCCTCAATATGGTTTTGATATCTCATTTATTGATATTGCCGGTGTCCGTGGCAATGGTATTAAACGCCTTATTGCGGCGCCTTTTCGTATTGCAAAATCTATTCTGCAAGCGCGAACCATTATTCGTAAATGCCGCCCACATGTGGTGTTAGGCATGGGGGGGTTTGCCAGTGGTCCGGGTGGTGTAGCAGCGTGGTTATCGGGTGTGCCTGTGGTTTTGCATGAGCAAAATGCCGCGGCAGGTTTAACCAATCGTTTGTTAGCTAAAATTGCAAAGACAGTCTTGATGGCGTTTCCTGGTGCATTTCCTCAAGGTCACTTAGTGGGAAACCCAGTACGCGATGATGTTTTAGCATTACATAACCGAGCATATAACATCACTGATAAAATGCATATTCTAATTGTGGGTGGTAGTTTAGGTGCAAAAGTGCTGAATGATACTCTACCCGCTGCCTTTGCTAAGTTACCGCAGCAGCAATTCAGTGTTTATCATCAAGTTGGTAAAGGCAATCAGGCAACGGTACAACAAGCTTATGTAGACTCTGGCGTTACGACTGAATTAACCGTGGCTGATTTTATTGATGACATGGCACAAGCTTACGCGCAGGCTGATGTTGTTATATGTCGAGCGGGCGCATTAACTGTTTCTGAAGTGGCCGTTGCAGGATTACCTGCGATATTTGTGCCTTTGCCACATGCTGTTGATGATCACCAAACTAAAAATGCCCAAGCGTTGGTGGATGCTGGAGCAGCTAAATTATTACCACAAAATGAACTGAATGCAGATGTGATTGCCGAACAATTACACGCTTGGCTAGATGATAAAAATCAGCTTAAGCAGATGTCTGATGCTGCTAAATCGGCGGCCATATTAGATGCGACTGAACAAGTTGCTAGCGCTTGCAAAGCGTTAAGTTAAGAGAGATAAAAATGCCAGAACAAAAGATCGCACAGTTACGATTAATGGTCCCAGAAATGCGCCGCGTTAAAATTATCCATTTTGTTGGTATTGGTGGTGCTGGTATGGGCGGTATCGCCGAAGTATTGGCCAATGAAGGTTATCAGATTACTGGTTCGGATATTGCTGAAAATGTAGTGACTAAGCGTTTAACTGCGTTAGGCGCAAACATTAGCTTTAACCATAGCGCTGAGAACGTGAATAACGCGAGCGTTGTGGTTGTGTCGACTGCGATTGATGAAACGAATCCAGAGATCATTGCAGCGCATGAATTACGTATTCCAGTTGTTAAGCGTGCTGAAATGCTGGCTGAGTTAATGCGTTTTCGCCATGGTATTGCTATCGCTGGCACGCATGGTAAAACTTCGACAACAGCATTGGTTACCGGTATTTATCATCAAGCTGGTTTAGACCCTACCTATGTTAACGGTGGGTTAGTTAAAAGCACGGGCACTAATGCTGGTCTCGGTACTAGTCGTTATTTGATCGCCGAAGCCGATGAAAGTGATGCATCATTTTTGTTATTACAACCTATGGTTGCAGTGGTCACAAATATTGAAGCTGACCACATGGATACCTATGGTGGTGACTTTGCTAAATTAGAAAAAACCTTTATCGACTTCTTACATAATCTGCCTTTTTATGGTTTAGCTGTAATGTGCGCGGATGATGCTGTGATTGAAAAAATAATTCCAGACGTTGGTCGTCAGGTGGTGACATATGGTTTCTCTGAAAATGCCGATGTACGTATTATTGATTACGTGCAAGAAGGTCATAAGAGTCACTTTACTATTTGCCGTAAAGATAAAGCTGATCTGCGTGTTAGCTTGAACTCCCCTGGTCAACATAATGCCTTGAATGCGACGGCTGCAGTTGCGGTGGCAACCGAAGATGGCATTGGTGATGAGGCTATTGTTGCAGCTTTAGCTGAATTTGCGGGCACTGGACGTCGTTTTGATCACCTTGGTGAGTTTGCTTCTGGCAATGGTGATGTCATGCTGGTGGATGATTATGGTCATCACCCAACTGAAGTCGATGTGACTATTACTGCTGCACGAGCTGGCTGGCCTGATAAGCGTTTAGTTTCAGTATTTCAACCGCATCGTTATACTCGCACGCGTGATCTCTATGAAGATTTTGCAAATGTATTGTCGAAAGTCGATTTGTTATTGTTGCTCGAAGTATATCCAGCAGGTGAAGAGCCAATCCCTGGTGCAGATAGTCGCGCTTTATGCCGCAGCATTCGCCAGCGCGGCAGTATTGATCCTATCTTTGTGGCTTCTCCTGATGAGTTACCGGCGATATTGGCTGAGCACCTGCAAGATGGTGACTTAGTATTAACTCAAGGTGCGGGCAATGTTGGGACCGTCGCTAAAGACTTGGCGGCAATGGCAATGAATATTCAGACAATGAAACAATGGAAGAAACAGTCATGAGTGAAGTAGGCTTGAGTAAAGTAGACAATAGAAAAGTTGCGGTATTATTTGGTGGTCACTCGGCTGAGCGTGAAGTATCTCTGAAATCTGGCGCGGCGGTGACCGCTGGTTTACAACGTGCAGGTGTTGATGCTCATGGCTTAGACACTGCTAAATATGATATTCATCGTTTGGTGTCTGATGGTTTTACTCATGTTTACATTGCCCTGCATGGTCGTGGTGGTGAAGACGGTGTGATGCAAGGAGCATTAGAACAACTCAACATTCCTTATACTGGCAGTCGTGTACTGGGTGCTGCATTAGCGATGGATAAAATCCGTACTAAGCAGATCTGGCAAGCCCAAGGCTTACCGACTGCTTTATATAAAGTTGTCACTCCGGAAAATTTCGATGCTGCTTACGCTAATGAAATTATGGACGAGCTTGGTTTCCCTATGATCATTAAACCCGCGAATGAAGGTTCAAGTATTGGCATGGCGAAGGTGCATAACCTTGCTGAGTTAGATATTGCGATTCAGGCCGCTTTTGAGTTTGATAATGAGATCTTAATTGAACAATGGATTTCAGGCCCTGAATTCACTGTTGCTATTGTTGGTGATGAAGTCTTTCCTGCAATCCAGTTAAAAACGCCGAATGCATTCTATGATTACCAAGCTAAATATCAGTCTACGACAACCGAGTATTTATGCCCATGCCCATTGCCTGAAGAGCAACATCAGCAATTACAAGACTATGCTCTAAAAGCATTCAAAGCGGTTGCCGCTGAAGGTTGGGGGCGTGTCGATGCTATGTTAGATAGTCATGGTCAATTTCAGCTTTTAGAGGTTAATACAGTACCGGGCATGACAGAAAAAAGCTTAGTACCAATGGCGGCGAATGCTGCGGGTTATAATTTTGAAAGCCTAGTATGCAAAGTTCTTGCATTGTCGTACTAAGCTGCATGTTTAAATGATGACAACCGCCATTGAAAGTACAGCTTCCGATCATGACGCTACTTTTGCTTTGACTGAGAGCGAGATACTTGCCAATCAAGGTCTTACTGAAAGTGAAAAACAGCCATCAAAATTACGTTCTCGCTTAGGATTAGCGTTTTTTTTCTTTGTTATGGTTTTTTTTAGCTGGCTGTATAACAAACTTGAATGGCATTTGACTGATTCGAGTAAGATCCCAATGGCTGAGTTAATAATTCAAGGCCAGCGGGATTACGTCACGGATGATGACATACGTAACGTTTTACTCAAAGAACCTGCAATAACTAATTATTTCTCTGTTGATGTTGATGCAGTTCAGCTTAAAATAGAATCTCTACCTTGGGTGTATCAAGCCTCTATTCGTAAAATATGGCCTGATAGTCTAAGAATTTATATTCAAGAACAGCCTGTTATCGCATTATGGAATGATGATCGATTATTAAATGAGCACGGTAGCACTTTTGATGCTGATATTTTGATGGCACCGCAATCCTTGGTGAAACTCTATGGACCAGATGATAGAATTGCATTAGTTTTAGAAAAATATAATGCAATCAACTCATTGTTATCGTCAAACGGTTACACTATTAGTTCTATTCGTTTGAATTTACGTAATGCATTAACAGTAAACTTAGCTAGTGGTATAGCCTTGAAGCTTGGTCGAGAAGATATGTTAGCCAGAATTCAGCGTTATATTGATTTTGTGACTGTGCTAGAAAAAGATAAAATTGTTTATATTGATTTACGTTACGACACTGGTTTTTCCGTTGGCTGGAAGAAAGCAATTTAAAGAGCATTTATGACTAAAGCAATGGAAAGAAACTTAATTGTTGGCCTCGATGTCGGCACTTCAAAGGTAGTCGTGGTAGTTGGTGAGCTATTACCTGATGGAGAACTTAGTATTATCGGCTTGGGTGAGTCCGATTCTAAAGGGATGGATAAAGGTGGTGTAAATGACCTTGATTCTGTTGTAAAAAGCGTTCAACGCGCATTGCATGAAGCTGAAATGATGGCTGATATGAGCATCTCTTCGGTTTACCTTGGTATTTCAGGAAAACATATTAGCAGCCAAGATGAAATTGGCATGGTAGCAATCTCTGAAGATGAAGTTACGCAAGATGATGTAGATAACGTGATTTATACCGCAAGATCGGTACGCATCCGTGATGAGCATCGAATATTACATGTGATACCACAAGAATATGCCATTGATTACCAAGAGCGCATTAAAAACCCGGTAGGATTATCGGGTGTTCGCATGAAGGCGAAAGTACATTTAATTTCTTGCCATAATGATATGGCGAAGAATATTGTTAAATGTGCAGAACGCTGTGACTTGAATGTAGATAAACTGATCTTTTCAGCACTCGCATCAAGTTATGCAGTATTGACTGATGATGAGAAAGAATTGGGCGTATGTGTTGTTGATATCGGCGGTGGTACTATTGATATTGCAGTATTTTATGACGGTGCTCTGCGTCATACGTCGGTATTTTCTTATGCAGGTAATGCAGTGACGAATGATATTGCCTATGCATTTGGTACACCACCTTCAGATGCTGAAGATATTAAAGTTCGTTTTGGGTGTGCTCAGGCTAATTCTTTGCAACGTGATGAAACCATAGAAGTCGCTAGTGTCGGCGGGCGTCCATCACGAACATTACAGCGACAAACACTTGCAGAAGTGATCGAACCTCGATATTCTGAACTGTTCGGGATGGTTGATAGTGAGTTAGAAACTGTATTAGCGACTCTTAAATTAGAGAAACTAGCGGCAGGTGTTGTGCTTACTGGTGGCGCAGCCCAGATTGAAGGGCTCGTTGAGTGCGCAGAAAATGTATTTAATTCACAAGTTAGGGTCGGCTGTCCGTTAAATATTCACGGTTTGACTGAATATGTTAATACACCTGTTTATTCCACTGCCGTAGGTTTGCTTCAGTTCGGCAAAGAGCAGCAATTTGAACCTACGTCAGAAGTAACTATAGATAAAAATAATTGGAATCAGTTCACCAAAAAAATTAGTAGCTGGTTCAAAGGCGGGTTTTAAAACCCCAAATAAAGTTTTGGAGAAATAACCATGTTTGAATTCCTCGATGATAGTAACGATGAAGCTGTCATTAAAGTCATTGGTGTTGGTGGCGGCGGCGGTAATGCTGTTGATCACATGGTCAGTGAAACAATCGAAGGTGTTGAATTTATAGTCGTAAATACAGATGCACAAGCATTACGTAATTCAGCAGCTGGAACGGTTATTCAAATTGGCAATAATATTACTAAGGGTTTAGGCGCTGGAGCAAACCCACAAGTAGGTCGTGAAGCTGCAGCTGAAGATCGTGATAATATTCGTGAGCAGTTACAAGGATCTGACATGATCTTTATTGCTGCCGGTATGGGTGGTGGTACTGGTACTGGCGCTGCTCCTGTTGTAGCTGAAATAGCCAAAGAACTCGGTATTTTGACGGTGGCTGTTGTGACTAAACCTTTCACTTTTGAAGGTAAACGTCGCATGACTTATGCTCAAGCTGGTATTGATGCTTTGAATGAGCAAGTTGATTCTCTGATCACTATCCCAAATGACAAGTTACTTAAAGTATTAGGTAAAGGCGTTAGCTTATTAGATGCATTTAAAGCGGCTAATAATGTATTACTTGGCGCTGTTCAAGGTATTGCAGAGTTAATTACTCGTCCTGGTCTGATCAATGTCGATTTCGCCGACGTGAAAACAGTAATGAGCGAAATGGGCACTGCTATGATGGGCACGGGCGTTGCTTCTGGTGAAGATCGCGCCGAAGAAGCCGCTGAAGCTGCTATTTCGAGTCCATTGCTTGATGATGTTGATTTAGCTGGTGCTCGCGGTATTTTAGTTAATTTAACCGCTGGCTTAAGTATTAGCATCGAAGAATTTGAAACCGTAGGTAACTCAGTTAAGGCATTTGCATCAGATAATGCCACGGTTGTAGTGGGTGCGGTAATCGACCCTGAAATGACCGATGAGTTACGCGTGACGGTTGTTGTTACGGGTATTGGCGAAGAAAGTAAGCCAGATATTACGCTTGTTCCAACAGCTAAAAAAATTGAAGACGTAAAACCTGATGTTGTTCCAGTAATCGAAACAGCTAAAGCTACGGTTACTTCTGCCGATAAACAAGTTGAAATGCAAAAAACATCGCAACAAGTTGCAGTTGGTGATACGAATGCCGCGGCTGAAGTTCGAAATGAACCGGATTATCTCGATATTCCAGCATTTTTACGCAGACAAGCAGATTAATTTCTGACGTTTTAAGCTGGTTTTATATTTCAAATGAAACGGCTGCGATACTGGTGTTTTGCATTTTAGGCATGGCTGTGATAAATTACGCAGCCTCACTTTTGATGTGGGATTCTAATTAGGTTAGGGTGAGATTAATGATTAAACAAAGAACATTAAAAAAAGCTGTTAATGGGACTGGTATAGGTCTACATTCTGGTAATAAGGTCACCCTAAATCTACGTCCCGCCGCTGCGAATACAGGTATAATCTATCGCCGTGTAGACTTAAGTCCACCTGTTGATTTCAAGGCTTCTGCAGATATGGTTAAAGATACCATGTTATGCACATGCCTTGTTAATGATGCCGGTGAGCGCATCTCGACAGTAGAACATCTAAATGCAGCTCTTGCTGGTCTTGGTATTGATAATATCATTATTGAAGTAGATGCACCTGAAATCCCAATTATGGATGGCAGTGCAAGCCCGTTTATTTTCTTACTGCAAAGTGCTGGTATTGAAGAATTAGGCGCGGCAAAGAAATTTATCAAAATAAAACAGCCAATTCGTGTCGAAGATGATGACAAGTGGGCTGAATTCTTGCCTTCCAATCGTGGTTTTGTGATGGATTTTCGCATCGATTTCGATCACCCTGTATTTGAAGGGCGTAATCAACACGTTCGAGCTGATTTCTCTGGTGACTGGTTCCATGAAGAAATTAGTCGTGCACGTACATTTGGTTTTATGAAAGATATTGAATATCTACAATCACAAAATTTAGCATTAGGTGGCAATCTAGAGAATGCTATCGTTGTTGATGAGTTCCGTATTCTGAATGATGATGGTTTACGCTATGATGATGAGTTTGTTAGACATAAAGTACTGGATGCTGTTGGTGATTTATACCTTTCAGGACATTCAATTCTTGGTGAATTCCGTGCTTATAAAACAGGTCATGGCTTAAATAATCAATTATTAAGAGCATTACTTGCTAATCAAGAAGCTTGGGAGTTCACGACAGTCGAAGATTCTCAAGAAACACCAATTCGTTGGTTAGAGCCTAATCTCGAACTCGCTTTATAATTGGTTTTGTAAAACACAGGAGAATCAACACTCCTGTGTCGCCGCCTACCGTGAGGGAAAATACAGATAGAATTATACTATTAAATTGTTTATATTTGATGTTATAAATTATTTGTAAATAAGAGATTATGAGCGTTACAGTTACCTACTCTGATGGCAAGATTCATTACACTAAACTATTTAATCTCTATTTTTTAATCTTCGTATTAATTTCTGTTATTGTCATATCCACAATCTTCTCTTGGTTTATCTATTCTAATTATTCAATTCAAGCAGAACAATTTCGTCTAGCAACGACTCAAAATAAATACCAACAACAAGAAAAAGCTGTCTTTTCACTTCGTAGTGAGACAAATTATAAAATAGCGACATTCGCCAAAAAAGTCGGTGAGATGCAAGCTGAAATTCAGCGATTAAATTTATTGGGTGATAAATTAGCTAAGACAGCGAATTTAACCCAAGGTGAGTTTGATTTTCGTAACAAGCCCACTATTGACAGTCTTTCTGTAAAAGAAACTATCTATACAGTTGATTTACAAGATCTACTTGCCGAAATGGATTTACTCTCATTAGAGCTAAATAATCGCTCTCAACAGCTTACCCTACTTGAAACCTTGCTTTTGAATCACAATATAACTAATGAAGCAGTGCTTAAAGGTAGACCTACAGTACAACGTGGTACTTGGTTATCTTCACCTTACGGTATTCGAAAAGATCCCTTTACAGGCAAAGCGACAATGCATAAAGGCATCGATTTTGCGGGTAAAAGCGGTATGAATATTATCGCTACAGGTGCAGGGGTGGTTACTTGGGCTGGAAAACGTTCAGGTTATGGCTTAATGGTTGAGATAAATCACGGTAATGGAATTTCAACACGTTATGCTCATGCTAAAAAAATATTAACGCAAGAAGGTGATGTAGTCGGAAAGGGGCAAACGATTGCAATCATGGGAAATACCGGCCGTTCAACTGGACCTCATGTGCACTATGAAGTACTGAAATCAGGACGACAAATTAACCCTAAACGCTATGTTTATCGCTGATAATGCTTTAAATTTCAAATGGATTCTTAATAACTTTTTGGTCATATATGTTAACTAATATAATTACAAAAATAATCGGTAGCCGTAACGATCGTGTTTTAAAGAAACTGCAAAAGTTGATCGGGCAAGTCAATAACCTTGAAGCGGATCTTGAAGCGCTATCAGACGAAGAATTAAAAGCGAAAACGGCTGAGTTTCAGCAACGTCTAGCTAATGGTGATTCCCTGGATAGCATTTTAGCTGAAGCATTTGCTGTTGTTCGTGAAGGCTCAAAACGTGTATTTGGTATGCGTCATTTTGATGTGCAATTACTTGGCGGTATGGTTCTGAATAACAACCAAATCGCAGAAATGCGTACGGGTGAAGGCAAAACGCTAACCGCGACATTACCGGCTTATTTAAATGCGCTGACCGGTAAAGGCGTACATATCATCACTGTGAATGATTATCTTGCTGCACGTGATGCTGAATGGAACCGTGAATTGTTTGAATTTTTAGGTTTAACAGTTGGCTTAAACGTATCGGGTATGGATTCAGAAGGTAAGCGAGCAGCTTATGCTGCGGATATTACTTACGGTACTAACAACGAATTTGGTTTCGATTATCTGCGTGACAACATGGCTTTTGAACCACAACAACGTGTTATGCGCCCATTATACTATGCTGTAATCGATGAAGTAGATTCGATCTTAATCGATGAAGCAAGAACGCCACTGATTATCTCTGGTCCTGCTGATGATAGCTCTGCACTATATACCAAGATTAATGGTGTTATTCCTCAGCTAGAACAGCAAGAGGAAGAAGATACCGAAGAATACACAGGTGACGGTCATTACACCGTTGATGAAAAGAACAAGCAAGTTCTATTGACAGAGAATGGTCAAATTAGAGTTGAAGAAATGCTGAAAGAGTTGGGTTTATTATCGCAAGATGATTCACTTTTCTCTGCTGCGAATATTTCTTTATTGCATCATATTAACGCAGCACTTCGCGCACATACTTTATTCGAGAAAGATGTTGATTACATCGTTAGCGAAGAAGGCGAAATTGTTATTGTTGATGAGCATACTGGTCGCACAATGCCTGGACGTCGTTGGTCTGAAGGTTTACATCAAGCGGTTGAAGCGCGTGAAGGTGTGAATATTCAAAATGAAAACCAAACACTCGCATCAATTACTTTCCAGAATTACTTCCGCATGTATGAAAAATTATCGGGTATGACTGGTACAGCCGATACAGAAGCATTTGAATTCCAATCAATCTATGGCTTAGAAACAGTCGTTCTACCGACCAATAAGCCTATGACGCGTAAAGATTTCGGTGATTTAGTTTATCTAACTGAAGCAGAAAAGCACGTTGCTATTATCGAAGATATTAAAGATTGCGTGCAACGTAAGCAGCCTGTTTTGGTTGGTACGGTATCGATTGAAAGCTCAGAACTTCTTTCTAATTTACTGAAAAAAGAAAAAATTAAGCACAATGTGTTAAACGCGAAATTCCATGAACGTGAAGCTGAGATTGTTGCAGATGCAGGTCGCACTGGTATCGTCACTATTGCAACAAACATGGCCGGTCGTGGTACCGATATCGTTTTAGGTGGTAATTGGCAGTCGGAAATAGACGCAATAAAAGAACCAACGGCTACACAAATTGAAAAAATCAAAGCAGATTGGAAAATTCGTCATGACGCTGTATTAGAAGCTGGTGGTTTACATATTATTGGTACCGAACGTCATGAGTCACGTCGTATTGATAATCAGCTACGCGGTCGCTCTGGTCGTCAAGGTGATCCTGGTTCAACACGTTTCTATCTGTCGATGGAAGATCCACTAATGCGTATTTTCACATCAGATCGTATTACTGGCATGATGAAAAAGCTCGGCATGGAAGAAGGTGAAGCCATTGAACATAAATGGGTTACCCGTGCGATTGAAAATGCGCAGCGTAAGGTTGAAGGTCGTAACTTTGATATTCGTAAGTCGTTACTCGAATTTGATGATGTTGCCAATGACCAACGGAAAGTTGTTTATGAGCAGCGTAATGAACTAATGGACGCAACAGATATTAGCGAAACCATTACTGCTATTCGTGAAGATGTAATAAGCGCGGTTATTGATGCATACATTCCACCGCAATCATTACACGAAATGTGGGATATTGCTGAACTAGAAAAACGTCTGCGTGCAGATTTCTTATTAGAATTACCAGTACAACAATGGTTAGATGATGATAAGAAACTTTACGAAGAACAAATTCGTGAACGTATTATGGATGCAGCAAACGCCGCTTATGTGGCGAAAGAAGACGCTGTTGGTCCTGAAGTGATCCGTCAGTTTGAAAAAGCAGTCATGCTGCAAACGGTAGATGGTTTATGGAAAGAGCATTTGGCTGCGATGGACCATCTACGCCAAGGTATTCATTTACGTGGTTACGCGCAGAAGAATCCAAAACAAGAATATAAGCGCGAATCATTTGAGCTATTCACTGAAATGTTAGAAAACCTTAAATCTGACGTGGTCGGTGTTATCAGTAAAGTACAAGTGCAAGCGCCAGAAGATGTTGAAGCGGTTGAAGCGCAGCGTCGTCGTAGTGAAGCAATGCCACAGAGCATGAGCCATGCTACGGCTGAAAATCAACTTGCAGATGACAATGCAGCGCCAGCAGAAGTGGAAACTTTTGTTCGTGAAGGCCAGAAAGTTGGACGTAACGATCCTTGCCCTTGTGGTTCAGGTTCTAAATATAAACAGTGTCACGGTAAGCTTAGCTAAGCCAGTATATCGCTGAATAAGAGCCCTAAGACAGCGATGTGTTAGGGCTTAATTAGATGGTCCACCTCACCCTAAACTAAACTTTAGGGGAGCTACAGAGGAGTACCATCTATGTCTTCTATTACAGTCATTGGAATTGATTTAGGCAAATCAACTTTTCATTTAATTGGTCATGATCAAGCAGGTCGTGAACAACTTCGTAAGAAATTAAACCGAACAAAGCTTATCGAATTCCTATCAAATCATGAACCTATTGTTATCGCAATGGAGTCTTGTGGTGGTTCGCATTGGTTAGCAAGAAAATGCCAAGAATTTGGTCATCAGACCAAATTAATCCCTCCGCAATATGTTAAACCCTACGTTAAAACCAATAAGAATGATTTTCTCGATGCGGATGCAATCGCTGAAGCAAGCACACGCCCCTCAATGCGTTTTGTCAGCGTTAAATCTGAAGAAACACAAGTGCTCGCTGTTATCCAACGTATTCGCTCTGGGTATATTAAAGAGCGAACTGCATGCATGAATCGGACAGGCGCAATCTTACTCGAGTTTGGTTTGAGTTTTCCTCGAGGGCATACTCACATGAAAAAATTGTTTGATTGGCTATCACAACAACCAGACAGAGTGCCAAAATTGTTATTACAAGAATTGATAGAAACTCATGAGTATTATGAACTTCTTAATGAGCGAATTAAGCAACAAGAGAAAAAGCTATTAAATATCGTAGAGCAAGATGAAAGGGCTCAATTATTAAAAACAATACCTGGTATTGGTGATTTAGTCGCAAGTCAGTGCCTATCATCGATTTCAGATGTTCATGATTTTAAGAATGGACGGCATATGGCCGCTTGGATAGGACTTGTACCTCATCAACATTCAACAGGAGGGAAAACCAAGTTACTTGGTATCAGTAAGCGAGGCGATAAGTCATTACGGACTTTGTTCATTCATGGTGCAAGAGCGATGTTATCGAGGCTAGATAGAGCGGAAAAGTATTTCGGGCATTGGATTATTGAACTTAGGGCAAGAAAGCCCTTCAATGTTGCTGTGGTTGCATTAGCAAATAAAATGGCACGAATAGCATGGTCAGTGCTGATGTATAAACGACCTTTTGAAGTAATTAAATAAACCAGGTTTTTGCAAATGATACGAGAAGATGACAAAAACGGTCAGACCACTAGATTGAAGACCTGACATAAAAAACAGCAATATTATGATAAATAATAATGCTTTGGGCTTTTTGAGGACAATCTAGCGCGGATCTCATCGTGGAGCGGGTAATAAGTTGCCTATATAGACTCCGAATACATTAGCGCAAACCAACCCCGTCATTGACAATATTACTTGCAATAACGAGGTGGACCATACATTTTATATATAAGCGAACTATTGGGCCTTAATATATCCTTAATCTCGCCAAAATGCCGGTGTTGCTAATACCAATACCGTCATAATCTCTAAGCGACCCATCAGCATTCCCACACTTAACATCCATTTGGCACTATCTGGCAAGCTAGCAAAGTTACCTGCGGGGCCAATGACAGGACCTAAACCGGGGCCAACATTCGCCACCGCTGTGATAGCGCCGGTAATGCTAGTGACTGGATCTAATCCGGTCAAACTCAATGCAGCAGCTAAGACAATAATCGTGGCAAGGAAGGCGCTAGCAAAAGCTACCACAGAGCGCACGATAGTGTCGTTTACCTTGCGGCCATTGTAGTGCTGACCAAATACTGCAGATGGATGCACCAGTTGTGACATTTGCTTACGGAATAGCGTCGCTGCAATCTGGAAGCGGAAAATCTTAATGCCACCAGTAGTTGAGCCAGAACAAGCGCCAGTAAACATCAAACCTGCAAACAATACCGTAGTGAATTCACCCCAAGTACCATAATCGGTTAGCCCGAAACCTGTCGTGGTGATCACCGAAACGATATTAAACATGCTGATGCGGATAGCATCCATCAAGCTGAATACATCTTTTTGCCACAAGTACAGGCTCATGATCACTGTCATGAATAACACTAATTTGGCAAAGCCAATCACTTGCGCATCTTTAAAAATGTTACTCGGGCGGCGACGGTGAATAGCATTGATTAACAGCAGGAATGGCAAACCGCCTAAGAACATAAAGAAAGTGCCATTCCATTGTGCGGCTTCCGAGAAGTGCGCCATGGATTGATCGGAAGTCGAATAACCACCAGTAGACAGCGTTGTCATGGCGTGGTTAACGGCTTCAAAACTGGTCATGCCGGAAAGTAGATAACCAAAATAACACAGCGCAGTTAGCGTGACATAAACGTAAATTACATGAGCAGCGGTATGGCGTGTTTTCGTGGTATTTTTATCTGACCAATCCGATGATTCGGTTTGGAATAGGCGCATACCACCGACGTTCAGATAAGGTAAAACCGCCACGCCCATAACTACGAAACCGACACCACCCAACCACTGCAAGATAGATCGCCATAATAATACGCTCGGCGCGATAGAATCTAAGCCGGATAATACCGTCGAGCCTGTCGTGGTAATGCCAGACATGGTTTCAAAATAAGCATCAGTATAACTGATATGTTGCACCATCATCAGGGGCAGTGCAGCAAAAGAAGATGCGATGATCCACACACAAGTTGTGAGTAAAAACATTTCGCGCACACCAAGATGGAAGCGTTTACTGCGACCTTTATGCCAAAATAAACCCGAAGCAATACTGGTGATAACGATAGATTTGAAGAATTCAGGAGCGCCTTGGCTGTTGGTAAACAAGGCTAACATTAATGGCGCGATCATGAATAAGGTCAGGGCGCGTAATACCGCACTAGCCATAAAAAATATGGGTTTAAAATTCACCATAGTTATATTGTACTTTTTGTTTTATAAGAAAAATTGATTGGGTTGGAACATTTTTTCCACGTCAGGAATAAACTTCTTATCAACTAAGAACATCACCACGTGATCGTCTTGTTGAATAACCGTGCTGTCATGGGCAATGAGTACTTCATCGTTACGCACAATCGCACCAATGGTGGTGCCTTGTGGTAGTTTTAGGTTGCCAATCTTACGTCCAACGACTCGAGAGTTGAGCTTGTCACCGTGAGCAACGGCTTCGATAGCTTCCGCTGCACCGCGACGTAACGAGTAAACATTAGCAATATCTGCGCGACGTACGTGAGTAAGCAGCGCTGAAATAGTGGCTTGTTGTGGAGAAATAGCGATATCAATGGTGCCACCTTGTACTAGGTCGACATAAGCGCCTCGTTGAATTAACACCATTACTTTTTTTGCGCCCATGCGTTTTGCTAACATGGCCGACATGATGTTGGCTTCATCATCGTTGGTCACCGCAATGAATACATCAGTTTGGTCGATGTGCTCTTCGTTCAATAATTCTTGGTCCGAAGCGTCGCCACAGAACACAATGGTATTGCTGAGCATTTCTGAAAGTTGTTCGGCGCGAGTAATGTTGCGCTCGATGAGTTTGACTGAGTAATCTCGTTCTAAACGCCCGGCTAATGCCGCGCCAATATTACCACCGCCAGCGATGATGATACGACGATACGGACGTTCTAATTTTTGGAGTTCACTCATGACTGCGCGAATATTATTGCTCGCGGAAACGAAAAATACTTCATCATCGGCTTCAATGATCGTGGTGCCGAGCGGACGAATAGGGCGACCTTGACGGAAAATAGCCGCTACACGGGCATCAACATTCGGCATGTGCTCGCGCAGTGCTGCTAATGCGTTACCGACTAAGGGACCACCGTAGTAAGCTTTAAGTGCCACTAGGCCGACTTTGTTGTTAGCAAAATCAACTACTTCTAAGGCACCCGGGTAATCGATAAGACGCTTAATATAATTAGTTACTAGTTGTTCTGGAGCAATCAGGTGATCAACGGAGATCGCGCCATTGTGGAACAGTTGTTCTTTGTTAAGCAGGTAAGACTCATTACGAATTCGGGCAATCTTGGTTGGCGTACCGAAAAGAGTGTAAGCCACCTGACATGCGATCATGTTGGTTTCGTCGTTATTGGTCACGGCAACGAGCATGTCGGCATCTTGAGCGCCGGCTTCACGCAGTACGTCAGGATTGGCACCATGGCCTTCAACTACGCGTAAATCAAATTTGTCCTGCAGGTTTCTGAGGCTGCTGCCATCACGATCTACGACCGTAATGTCATTATTTTCACCGACTAGATTTTCAGCTAAAGTTCCGCCCACTTGGCCAGCACCGATAATGATGATTTTCATTCAACCTCACATCCCGACAGGATTGTTTTCTGCAAATAACAAGGCGGCTATTCTACGCTTAAATTATATAAGACCAACTAATTTACCTTAACTGGTCTTATATTTGTTACGGGTCTTAGCCCAGATCAAGATTTTTGTGCTTACGCTTTCTGAAGCTTGGCATAGAAGAAGCCATCCATGTCCAGCGTGTTCGGTAGTATTTGCCAGTGGCAAGCATCACTGTCTGCTGATAATGGTACTAGCTTGGCATCGGCTGTGCGCTCGATGAAGCTATTAACTTGTTCGATGTTTTCCGCAGGTAGAATAGAACAAGTAGCGTAAAGCATTGTGCCGCCTGGTTTTAGCTGCTGCCACATTGCATCAAGGATCTCTGCTTGTAATTGCACTAGTGCTGCAATATCAGAATCACGGCGTAACCATTTAATATCTGGATGACGACGGATAACACCCGTTGCACTACAAGGTGCGTCTAATAAGATGCGATCAAATTTATCGCCTTGCCACCATGTTGCTGGCTTGCTCGCATCACCGTGAATTAGCTCTGCTTCAAGTTTCATGCGATCTAGATTTTCTTGCACGCGAACCAAACGCGTTGCGTCAAAATCTACCGCAACCAGATGTTTCAAGTCAGGTTGGCGTTCCAAAATATGCACCGTTTTACCACCGGGCGCTGCACAGGCGTCTAATACTAATTCGCCAGCTTGAGCATCTAAGAATTGGGCTGCAAACTGCGCAGCACCATCTTGGACCGAGCTATGACCTTCAGCAAAACCGGCGAGTTTAAATACATCCGTTGGTTTTTCTAAACGTAATGCTGTTTCAGCACTGTGTAGATCGCCATCGCGCATGATGTCACTGTTG
>Ga0209395_1002017_pt1 | contig 27432 bp, 28 predicted proteins | sample GOMGulsemesocosm_3_FD_184635 | JGI IMG/M metagenome (GOLD analysis project Ga0209395, IMG submission 184635) | Methane-oxidizing microbial communities from mesocosms in the Gulf of Mexico - GOM9D Gulf of Mexico (SPAdes) (version 2) | ecosystem: Environmental > Aquatic > Marine > Cold seeps... | reverse complement strand
ACTTATGCAGGCAATTTAAAAAGGTGCTGGGTACTTCGCCCTACAGATACAGTGTCAACAGGCGCCTGGACATGGCCAGGCGCTTAATTCAACAGGGCCACCCACTTATTGAGCTGGCCTTTGCCACAGGCTTCGCCGACCAGGCACATTTCAGCCGCTTGTTTAAGGCTGCTTTTGGCATGCCCCCCAAAAAGTATGCGGCTTTAAAAGTGCACCAGTACAAGCTCTAATACTGGCCGCTGTGCCTGGTACTCTAGCGGGCAAGACCTTAATACACTTGAGCTATCAGCCCTGCTTATCAGCCATTGCGGTTCTGTCGTTGCAATATTGATAAACCCTGGAGGTATTCTAAAGACGAAAAAAAACCCCTAAGCTGAGTTAGAGGTTTTTATTTATCCTTCTTGTGACTAGAGACGCTCGACTTCGGCAGCATCTCTGGTCTCTTGTACAAACACTTGGTAAGCCTGGCTACCCAAACGCTCTGCCAATAACTTACTGAAAGTCTGCAATTCCTGCTCGGAAACTTCTGAGAAATCAGCAGGGTTTACTTTATCGACAATAACCACCGCCAGAGAGCTGTCAGCTAAAATAACGGTGTCTGCAGATGATTGACCTTTGCCCGGATGCGCCAAGGTAAAAGCTTTATTTAATATAGGGCCGGGAATTTCAGCATTTAGTCGATTTGAATTTAAGAAACTCTTAACTTCAAAGTCTGCAGCAACCACAGAGGCATCACCAGTAGCCGCTATTTGGATTACTGCTTCACTCGCCCGCTGTTGCAATAGTTCAGACGCTTTCTTGGTCAGCAGCTGATCGCGAATGCTATCTACAACTTCAGAAAAAGTCTGCTGCCTAACCGGGAAGTGCTCTTTAACCCTGATCACTACCGCCGTGGTTTGATCAATTTCGATCGGCGTGCTGTTTAGCCCCTCAGAAATTAGCTCATTACTAAACGCCTCGCGAACAAGCTTAGTATTTTGTGACAGAGCATCATTGCCACCGGCTCTGCTAAACTTCGCCATGCTCTTAATTTCCAGTTCAAGCTCGGCGGCCAGATCAACTAAGTCGCCGCCGACAAAAGCCAGATCTTTTAAATTATCCAGCTGTTCTAAGAACTGTTGCTCTGCTTCGCTGCGGGTAAGCTGTTCAACAATGTTAGCTCTGCTATCAGCTAAAGACGGTGGCTCATTACCTTCTATGCTCAGTACTTTAATAAGGTGATAGCCACTTTCGCTTTGTACTGGCTCAGAAACCTGCCCCAGTTCTAAAGTGTAGAGTGCATCTTCAAATGCACTCTCAAAAGTACCTTTGTTAATGATACCTAATTCACCACCATTATCGACACTACCAAAGTCGTTTGACTCCGCTTTGGCAAGTGCGGCAAAATCTTCACCGGCATCTAATCGGCTCTTGATAGCTGTGATCTTGGCCAGCGCCGCTTCGTCGCCTACTTCATCATTCACTTCAATTAATATGTGCGCTGCTTGACGTTGCTCTTGTGACTCGAAGCTAGCTACTACTTGCTCATACTGAGTGTTAATGGCTTCTTCACTAATACTGATAGTCGCCGCTAACTTCTCCTGCTCAAGAACCACATATTCAAGGGATACTTGTTCGGTGGTATTTAAGCTAGCTTTACGCGCTTCAAATTCTGCTTTTACTTCAGCTTCTGTCACCGAAGTTAACTGGCGTACCTTTTCAATAGGCATCGCAAAATAGCGGATATCGCGGGTCTGTCTCTCTAAGCCTAAAAAGTATTTAACGCTGGCAGGTAGGACGTAACTCGATTGCGCTAGAGCGGCGTGCTGCTGCTTCAATAGCTCCTGATCGCTAATAAATTCACGGTACGTTAAACGGGTAAAACCTTGGCTTCTGATAATGTTATCAAATACAGGCGCACTAAAAGTGCCACCGTCTTGGAATCTTGCGTCACTGAGAATGATTTCATCAATCATCTTCTCCGAGATCGACATATCGTTATCTGCAGCTTTTATCAGCAGTGCTTTTTGCTGAATCAGAGAATCTAAGACCATCCCTCTGATTAAATTGTTGTCCAGTGCACTAGGGTCGGCATTGTTACCCATGCTTGCAAGAATCTGCTGGCGCTGTCGCTGTGTTGCCTGGTATAGATCACGCTCGGATATATCTTCACCATTAACTGTCGCCGGCGCGTTGGAACCTTGTGTGAGACCGACTAAAGAGTCAACCCCGAAAAGGGCAAAAGTGACCACGATCAGACCAACAATGACCTTAGCAACCATACCTTTAGAATTATCTCGAATGCCTTGCAGCATACCTATACCTCTGAAAAACTAAAAAAAAGGCGTATTCCAATGAATACGCCTATCGAATATAAACATACTAAATCTATCAGTATGACAAAATTAGCACGTTTGTATTTGGCGGAATGGACGGGACTCGAACCCGCGACCCCCTGCGTGACAGGCAGGTATTCTAACCAACTGAACTACCACTCCTTAATCTAAATCTTCTACAAATGTATTACTTGTTTACCGAATCCTTTAAAGCCTTACCAGGCTTGAAAGTTGGTAGTGTAGCTGCATTGATTTGGATCGGTGCACCTGTTTGTGGGTTGCGACCAGTACGGGCAGCACGCTCTTTTACAGAGAATGTACCAAAACCTACTAATGCAACTGATTCACCTTTAGTTAAAGTATCAGTTATTGCTGCCATTGTTGCATCTAATGCACGTCCCGCTGCTGCCTTTGGCATGTCAGCCGATGCTGCAATTGCGTCAATTAATTCAGACTTGTTCACAGTTTTCCCCTTTATAATCGAGTCAATTATTATGTTGTTCTGTTTTTTTGGGCTCAGTATAAATACCAAGACACTTTATACCAACTGACTGAAAGGGGTGTCAAGCTCTGAAGCCCCTATTCTGCCTAGTTTTCAGATCAGTGGGTATTTATTTGTCCCGTTTGTGGCTTTGCCTCTTTTTGTTCTGTTGTTAGCGGATCATTTGTGTTAGGGCTTAAGGGCTTAGGTGCATAAGCGAGGGCAATATCCAAAACTTCATCGATCCACTTAACAGGGATAATTTTCAAGTCAGCCTTGATGTTATCGGGGATCTCTTTTAAATCCCTCTCGTTCTCATGCGGTATGATCACTGTCTTGATACCACCGCGATGGGCAGCCAACAATTTCTCTTTTAAGCCACCTATGGGCAGAACTTGTCCACGCAAGGTAATTTCACCTGTCATAGCAACATCGGCCACTACAGGTATTTCAGTGAGGGCAGAGACCAGGGCTGTACACATCCCTATACCGGCACTGGGACCATCTTTAGGTGTGGCTCCTTCAGGGACGTGTATATGCACGTCCTTCTTCTCGTGGAACTCATCCTTAATCCCCAGTGCAGCAGCGCGACTACGCACAACGGTCATTGCCGCTTGAATAGATTCTTTCATCACATCGCCCAGACAACCAGTCGTGACTTGCCGTCCTTTACCAGAGACCACTGAAGACTCAATACTGAGCAGTTCACCGCCCACAGACGTCCAGGCCAAACCAGTAACCTGACCAATTAAGTTTTCTTTTTCAGACAGGCCAAAGCTGAATTTGCGCACGCCGCTATACTCTTCTATATTGGCAGAGTTGACCACAAAACCGCTCTCAATTTTCCCCAGTGAAAAGTCTTTTACCACTTTGCGGCAAATTTTGGCGATTTCACGCTCCAGCGAGCGCACCCCTGCTTCACGGGTATAATAATGAATTAAGTCAAGAATAGCCTCTGACTCAATACTGACCTCAGCGGTTTTTAGACCATGCTGCTTCATTTGCTTAGGCAGTAAGTACTTTTCCGCAATGTTGAGTTTTTCGTCTTCCGTGTAACCGGGAATACGGATCAACTCCATCCGATCAAGTAACGGCCCCGGGATGTTCATCGAGTTAGCCGTGCAGACAAACATTACGTCTGACAGATCGTAGTCAACTTCCAGATAGTGATCATTAAAGTTAATATTTTGCTCGGGGTCTAATACTTCCAGTAGCGCAGAGGCTGGATCACCGCGTGAATCCATGCCCATTTTATCAATTTCATCGAGTAGGAATAATGGGTTTTTGACCCCCACCTTCGCCATTTTTTGCACTATTTTACCTGGCATAGAGCCTATGTACGTGCGACGATGACCGCGCACCTCTGCTTCGTCTCTAACACCCCCTAAGGCCATACGCACATATTTGCGGTTGGTAGCGCGGGCAATGGACTTACCCAGAGATGTCTTACCTACCCCCGGTGGGCCCACTAAACAGAGGATCGGCCCCTTAAGTTTTTTGACCCGCTGCTGTACAGCCAAATATTCCATAATTCGCTCTTTCACTTCCTTGAGACCAAAGTGATCGGCGTTTAGCACATCTTCAGCGCGCTTCATATCGTGACGCAACTTAGAGCGCTTCGCCCAAGGTACTTGTAACATCCAATCTATATAGCTGCGAACTACTGTCGCCTCCGCAGACATAGGAGACATCATTTTCAACTTATTAAACTCTGCCAGGGTTTTTTCGTTTGCCTCTTTGGGCATGCCCGCCTTATCGATTTTTTCTTTTAGCTCATCGATGTCGTTGCTGGCGTTACCATCAAGATCTCCTAACTCTTTTTGAATCGCTTTCATCTGCTCATTCAAATAGTATTCACGCTGACTTTTTTCCATCTGTTTTTTTACACGCCCGCGGATGCGCTTCTCGACTTCGACTAAGTCAATTTCAACTTCCATCAGAGACATTAAGTGCTCTAGGCGCTTACTGTCATCGAGCATCTCTAATATCTTTTGCTTTTCAGGTAATTTCAATGACATGTGCGCGGCAATCGTGTCTGCCAAACGACCAATTTCATCGATATTCTGCAGTGAAGTGAGTACTTCAGAGGGGATTTTTTTATTGACTTGAACGAAGCGTTCAAACTGCTGCAATGCAGTGCGTTTGTAAATAGCACTCTCGGATGTTGGCGACTGCTTTACATCGAGCACTTGTAACTTGGCCGTAAAGTACTCTTCACTCTCCATTACTTCATCGACCTGGGCCCGATAGTCTCCCTCTACTAAAACTTTGACTGTCCCGTCTGGCAATTTAAGCATTTGTAGTATGCTGGCGACTGTACCTATAGAAAATAGGTCTTTTGCGTTGGGCTCATCATCAGAAGCTTTGCGCTGGGCCAGCAATAATATTTCTTTACCGCCGGCCATAGCCGCTTCCAGCGCCTCAATAGACTTTTCCCGACCGACAAATAAAGGTATTACCATGTGCGGATAAACCACTACATCTCTCAGGGGAAGCACAGGCAATATTGACTTTTCTTTAGTTGGGGACTGTTCTAACTGATCCATGATGATTTATCCTCTTGCATGCACCCCACAAAGATGAAGAGGTGCGTAACATATTTTAATGACAATGAGTAACAGGGCCGATGACAAGATTGTGCCGCTGTCGCCGTCGAACAACGCTAAACTGGAAATCCTAGTATAGGCAATCTAGTCAGGTTTCTAGCAGATATATGAAATTCTGTTTAATTAAATATGGGGCTAGTATTTATGATTACAACAGCTCAGAAGCTTTTTATTACACGCCTTGCAAGTTTGTCAGCTGGCAAATACACCTTAGGCCTCTGTCAGCTGCAGCAATTTTCAATCAGTGTTTATCGATAATAAGCATTGTCAGTGACAGAGTGGTCAGTCTCATCTCGCACTGCAATCAAGCCGTTTACTTTTTCCAATAAGGTTTTTTCTACCCCATCTTTCAATGTCATATCTACAGCACTGCATCCCTGACAGCCACCGCCGAATTTTAAAATTGCCACGTGACCCTTTTCCTCTTCCACTAAATCCACCAAACTCACTTCACCTCCATGGGAGGCTAAACCTGGATTTATTTCTGTGTAGAGGATGTAATTAACTTGCTCCTCCAAAGGACTGTCTGAAGATACTTTAGGCACTTTGGCGTTGGGTGCTTTGATGGTTAACTGGCCGCCCATTCTATCCTCAGCATAATCTACTGTCGCCTCTTCCAAATAGGGCATACTGTTTTTCTCAAAGTAGAAGCGCAGCCTGCTCAGCTCAAGTATCACATCGTCTTCTATTACCTCTTCGGGCTTGCAGTAAGCGAGACATGTTTCAGCGTAGGGAGTGCCTGGCTGGGTGACAAACATGCGTACACTGATGCCTTCGACATCTTGTTTATCAAGTAAATCGGCCAAATAGATTTCAGCACTTTCGGTAACAGTTAAATTCATTTAAACACCTTTCGCAGTACGTCTATGCGCCCACTCTACAATTCATATCATTGGTTACTATCATCACTGCGCAGCAAGGAGCAACAGCGATCTACATTTTGTCTGAGCCAGCTTACTGTTGTACTGGTTTAAGAACAGCGCAATGCTCGCTCAAGAATACACTGAATCTATACCCTAGTAAATCACTCAGGTATATTCTTTGACTGGGGAAGATGCAATAAATCAAACGCCGTTTAGCTCGCCGGGTATCCAGTATATGGCTAACACATCGCGATGATATCTGCAGCTGTTGTCCCGGAAAATTAATCCCGACGAACCTAAGTGCTCTGTCAGACTCGCTGCCCCTGATACACTTAGCACTGAGACACTAATGACAAGGGGGGGATACAGCACTCTTCCTTATTCTTCACCTTGTTAATAGGGTTAAACCAGCAAATATCAATCGCTGCCAAAAAATAAAAATTTCTCGCATTTGTCTGCTCAACACTCTGATTAATCTGTGCTTCTGATATACTTGCAAACTATCTTACAAGCAACTTATCAAGCGAGCTGAATTGATCGCTATTGGAGAGCCCTGACGTTGGCGGATCAATCTTTTGTATTTTCATTATTTTTAATCTTTACCGGTGCCGCAGTACTCGCTTCAGTTGCCCTCTATACCCGTCAACCGCTTCTGGTTGCTTACATAGTACTTGGAGCATTGCTTGGCCCCTACGGTCTTAGTCTCATTTCCGATACCACACTGTTACAAGACACCTCCCACGTCGGGATTATTTTCTTACTGTTCCTACTTGGCCTGGACATGCAGCCATCGCATTTAATCGCGATGTTAAAAAAAGCCAGTTCGGTCGCCATCGGCAGCTCGGTGGCATTTTTCAGCTTAGGTTTCTCTATGAGCTGGCTATTTGGCCTGACCAGTATTGAATCTATTGTGATTGGTTTATCAATGATGTTTTCCAGCACCATCATTGGCATTAAATTATTGCCCACCACTGTATTGCATCATCGCCATATAGGAGAACTAGTCGTAGGCCTGTTGCTGCTCCAAGATATCATCGCCATCATTGTCTTGATCGTCCTCTATGCAAACCAAAGCACTACTGAACCAGACATTGTGGCAATGCTAAGCCCATTGATTGCCATGCCACTGTTAACTTATGCAGCCTTCCAAATGATTAAATACGTCATTTTACCGCTGATACAACGCTTTGATAAATTTCACGAGTATATTTTCTTACTGGCTATTGGCTGGTGTCTGGGGATGGCTGAGGGTGCTCAGATTGTGGGACTGTCCGCTGAAATGGGAGCTTTTATCGCCGGGGTTTCACTGGCGTCCAGCCCCATATCACAATACATAGCGACGCACTTAAAACCGTTGCGCGATTTCTTTTTAATTTTATTCTTCTTCTCTATAGGTGCCAGCTTCGACCTTGGTTTAGTCAGCGAAATAGCCCTGCCGGCCATTGTCATGGCTCTGGTGGTCATCAGCTTGAAACCGGTCATCTTCCGCTTTTTCTTGCTGCGCATTAAAGAGCAGGGGTCGATGTCCTGGGAAGTAGGTTTCAGGTTGGGACAAACCAGTGAGTTTTCGCTATTGATCGCCTATGTTGCCGCCAGTTCAGCAATGATCGGGGTGAATGCCTCTCACATCATACAGGCCACGGCAATTTTAACATTCCTGTTTTCATCTTATATTGTACTGCTCAACTACCCTTCACCTATCGCCATTAAAGACAAGCTGCGCAGAGATTAAACAGCACTGAACACAAAAGCACAGTACGCAGCACTGCATGAATAAGACAATTCAAAGCGGTGCTGCATTCACGCAGCGCATAAATGCAACAAAGCGGTGGATGATTTTATTAATAGCGGGAAACTGACTGAAATTTGCCCTTGCTGTCAAAAAAAATACAGAAACTGCCGTTTATACCCGAGTGCAGTAAAAAAGGCTTTAAAATATTAGCAGGGAACTGAATACTGCGACCGTCACGAGAAACGGTGCTAACCATACAGTTGGGCTGCTGATACTGTTTTAAATACTCATCACTGGATATACGAATATCGATGACAATTTTATTCATCTTCAAAATTTGCCTGAATTTTCTGCACAGAGCCACATCCGGGCCCTCTTTTACTGCTGTGTATTAGCTGCCTTTTAAACAGTAAACCACTATTTTTGTTGGCCAGCCAATTTAACGATGATCGCCCTAACCATTTTTGCCGAATGGGTTGAGGCGGTTTCAATAAAGTCGGCGAAAGACAAATTGGAAGACTTTCCGGCAATATCAGAGAGCGCACGCACTACCAGGAACGGAGTCCCAAACAAAAAGCAGGTCTGAGCGATAGCTGCCGCTTCCATCTCCACCGCTTTCACTGCGGGAAAGGCGCTTTTAATAGCGGCTACTTTTTTGGGATCACTAACAAAAGTATCGCCAGTGGCAATAACGCCGCGAACAGTCTTGGCATCTGCTACTAATTCGATACATTGAGCTGCCGTTTGCGCAAGTAATTCATCAGGGGTATAAGTCACTGGCATTCTCGCCATTTGCCCCAACTCGTAACCAAAAGCAGTAACGTCTACGTCATGATGTAGTAGTTCTGAGGAGATGACGATATCACCCACATCCAGGCTCTCATCACAACCACCAGCAGAGCCTGTGTTGATGATGCAATCCGGTGCAAAAGCTTGCAACATGAGAGCAGTGCTCACCGATGAATTCACTTTACCGATACCCGATTGCAACAAGACTACTTCAACATTATCTAAAGTACCTGTATACAGATCAAAACCTGCTAACTTGTGGTCTTGACGATTTTCTAAACTGTCTCGCAAGATTTCAATCTCTTGCTCCATTGCGCCTATTATGCCCACTTTTATGCGGTTGTTTTCGGCTAGTACTTTTGAGAGAAGTCGCATTTCTGCCATCAGGTTATACTCTTTATACTTAGTTGAAATTTAATTATAAAACACAAGATCATTCAGGGGCAGAGAATACGCAATTTGCGCAGACAATAAAACAGCATTCCCCCTGAAACTGTAAGAATAGTGCAATATTTGTCAGCGGGTTGCATTTCTGCCTCAACCTTGATCTAAGCAGGAAATCAACAACGCTAGTTAATGTGTTGATTCGTGACTAATTCAGCGCTGTATTAGGTCCAAGTTTTAGAATTCACAGTGCTCAGACCAACCAAATTTATTGAATAGACTTTGTAACTCTGCCGACAAAGGTGCTTTTAGCTCAAGCGTTTTCCCACTTGTTGGGTGAGTAAATTTAATTGATATAGCCATCAGCAATAATCGATTAAGCTGCAAATGCTCTCTGAACAATCTATTGTGCCGACCCTCCCCGTAATTAGTATCCCCCACTATAGGGCAGAGAATATGCTTAAAATGACGCCTTAGCTGATGCTTACGACCTGTTTGCGGTGTTGCCTTTAACAGCGAATATCGCGCCGACTGCCACTTGCCGACCGCTATTGGTAACTCAACCACTGCCAGGCGCTCAAAGGCGGTAACCGCCTCCTGTGCCTCTTTGTCATCACGGGCAAAAGGCTCAGCTTTTTTATCGTGTTGATACTTCAGCGGGTGATCAATCAGCCCATTCTCAGGAGCATAGCCGCGCACTACACACAAGTAGCTCTTCTCAATTTTGTGCTGGGAAAAATCGTCACTTAAGCGCTGCGCCGCCAATTTATTTTTCGCTACCAGCAACACTCCTGAGGTTGCGCGGTCTAATCTGTGTACAGTGTAAACAGTGGCTCCTCCTAGATAGACTTTAATCATGGAGGCTAAGTTTTCTGTACCTTTAGCGGTTAACCAGCTCGGATGCACCAACAATCCGGCGGGTTTATTAACGGCTAATAGGTCATCGTCTTGATAGAGGATCTCTAGAGGAAAGGTGCTCAATTGGCTATAAACCTTGAATTATTTATAAAAGTCGCCATTATAGCTCTAATTAGGATTTAAAATTACATACCGAGGATATTTATGAACAATGTAAATGCGGTCGCGTCTCGCTCTGAACAGTCGATACTGCAGACCAATAAAGTTATTCGTAACACTTACCTGCTGTTGTCCATGACTTTAATAGTCAGCGCAATTGCCGCTAGTATTTCTGTTGCTATGAACATCACTAGTCCTATCGTCTATTTCGGTAGTTTTATTGGTGGTTTCGTCATGCTTTACATCATCAACAAAAATCAAAACAGTGTCATGGCACTGCCACTTACTTTTCTTTTCACTGCATTGTTAGGTTTTGGCATTGGCCCGATCCTGAATAGCTATCTGGCGATGAGTAATGGTGGCGAAATTGTAATGACCTCTATGGGCATGACGGCACTTACTTTTGTCGGTCTTTCTGCCTACGTATTAACCAGCAAAAAAGACTTCAGTTTTATGGGTGGTTTTTTAGCCGCTGGTATGGTGGTGGTTCTTATTACTATGGTCGCGCTTTTTGTGTTACCTATGTTTGGTATAAACATTGCTGGTCTGCACTTAGCGTACTCTGCAGCAGTCGTATTACTGATGGCGGGTTTCATTTTATACGATACCAGCAACATCGTTAACGGCCACTACCAAAACTACGTTATGGCGACGGTAGGCCTGTACTTGAACATCTTCAACATGTTCATTCACATGTTGACGTTAGTTGGCTTCTTAAGCGACGACTAAGTACTAACAGACACATCCTACGCCCCGCTATCTCTGATACCGGGGCGTTATTGTTTATGGCTACTTGCCGATCATCAGGTTTACCACTAGGCTTCTTAAAAGATGATTTTTTCACTGTTAATCTACGCATCGCAAAACTCCGGACAAGCCGAACAAACAGCGTTGCGCTTTAGCCGCAGTGCCCTCGCCCAGGGACACAAAATCCACAGAGTATTCTTCTATGGAGAAACGGTCAGCGCACTATCCAACCTTAAAATCACCCCCAGAGATGAAATTGATATCACCCGACAATGGCTGGACCTGGCTGCTGATGATGATCTGGATTTAGTGGTTTGCATTTCTGCAGCGGTGCGCCGTGGAGTACTGAATCAACAAGAGTGTGACAGACACAACCGCAGCGCCGCGAATTTAGCGGCTGGCTTTAATTTATCAGGTTTGGGGCAGCTCGCCGATGCGATACTCAGCTCTGATCGTCTACTGACTTTTGGTAATTAAACATATTATGGCCGACAAAAATTTATTGTTGATCTTTCGCAACCCACCCTTTGCCGACAGCAGTAACAGAGATACACTGGATATTGCCCTGGCTTGCTCCGCCTTTGACATACCCGTGAGCCTGATTTTTTTGCATGATGGGATACTGCAATTAACCCGGGGGCAGCAAAGCAAATCACTGCAGCAGAAAAATTTGCTCAATACATTTAACGCGCTGGCAATGTACGATATTAACCAGCTGTTTGTATTACAAAGTGACTTGCAGCGCTTTGAGTTGACGACTGCTGATTTGAGTGTTGATTGCCAGGCCATCAGCGACTCTAAGATGGCTCAACTACTTCGACAATCTGATAGGGTTATCAATTTATAATGTCCGACGCTAATTTTGAAACGTTACATATAATCAACAAGACCTTTAGCAATGGCGCTCTTTACGCTGATTGCTGCAAAGCGGTGCTGCCTGGCGATGCCATCCTGTTGATTGAAAGCGCTGTCTATAGCGCCTGCACTCTACAGGCAGCCGAGCTTGTTGAGCTTCAAGTTCCGCTGTACGCACTGGAAGTAGATATTCAGGCGCGCGGCATTAGCGAGCGAATACATTCACAGGTCCAAGCCATTAATGACGATACGTTTGTCAGCTTAACCTGCCAGTATAAAAAATCGATCAGCTGGTTTTAAACAATGAATACACAACAGTTACTCTCCCTGTTAGACGACGAAGGTTATTTACTTGATCTATCAAACTGGTCAAAACCGCTGGCGATGCAACTGGCAAAGCTGGATAACTTTGAGCTCACAGAACAACACTGGGAAGTCATTGAGACCGTGCGTGAATTTTATCAAGTCTACGAATTATCACCCGCTATGCGCCCTTTAGTTAAAGCGATGTCCAGCAAGTACGGCCCGGACAAAGGCAAGAGTATCTACCTAATGAAGCTCTTTAAAGAGAGCCCGCCAAAACAAGCGGCAAGATACGCAGGCATGCCTAAACCACTGAACTGCCTATAGGACCAGTAACCAAAAATACTTTACCAACAAGCGTGCAGGGCGTTATTTTTCTCCGATTAACGCATTTAAGGTACAAACATTAAGAGGAAAGATATGATTATCGCTTTTTTAGGAACCGGCTTAATGGGCCTGCCTATGGCTGGGAACTTGCTAAAAGCCGGTTTTTCAGTCAATGTTTACAATCGCAGTGTAGACAAAACCACCGCCCTTGCACACTTGGGCGCCACTGTCAGCCCAACCCCAGCTGAAGCTATCAGAAATGCTCAAGTTATCATTACCATGTTGGACAGTGCAGCTACACAAGAGCAAGTGCTGCTCAATACAGCGACATTGTCTCAATGCCAGCCGGGCAGTTTAATTATCGACATGGCCTCCATAGCACCAGATACCGCCAAACAACATGCTCAGCTTGCCAATAGTTACCAGCTTGATTACGTAGATGCGCCAGTCTCAGGCGGCACAAAAGGCGCACAAGAAGGCACTTTAGTTATCATGGCAGGTGCCAGCGAATCCGATCTTCTGCGTGCCCAACCTATATTCTCTGCACTGGCAAGTAACATTATTCATATAGGCCCAGTTGGCACAGGACAAATAGCCAAGTGCGCCAACCAGGCAATTGTTGCTGTTACTATTGGTGCTGTCAGTGAAGCGCTATTACTTGCCGCTAAAGGTGGCGCTGATATAACCGCTGTAAGAGAGGCGCTGTTGGGAGGCTTTGCCAACTCCAAAGTACTGGATCAGCACGGTCAAAGAATGATCCAGCGAAACTTCACCCCGGGTGCTGCGGCCAAAGTGCAGCTAAAAGATCTAAATAACATCAGCACTTTTGCCAGAGCGCATAATTTACAATTACCGCTGACAGAGTCTGTACAAAGCCAGTATCAACAGTTAGTCGACAGTGGCAGAGAAGACCTCGATCACAGCGCTCTGCTGCTATTGCTTGAGTCATTAAACAATACAACCCTGATAGATTAGAACCTTAATACTGATATCAATAAGGACAGCCGATGCCTACTTTTAGTGCCAATTTAAGTACACTTTTTACCGAAGTAGCCCTGATTGATCGCTTTGCATTGGCAAGTCAGGCAGGCTTTAGCGCAGTCGAAATCCAGTTTCCCTACACACTAGCGAAAAACGTCATTAAGCAACAACTGCAAAAACATCACTTAAAGCTGACCTTGATTAACCTGCCAGCGGGAAACTTAGCCGCGGGGGACTTAGGCATTGCCTGCCTCCCCGAGCGCAGTGCAGAGTTCAAAGAGTCTGTAATGACAGCCCTGGACTACGCCCGCTACCTGGGAGTGACTAAAATAAACTGCCTCGCCGGCAAGAAGCCGAAAAATTTACCGATCGGTGAAGCACAAGCTACATTTATAGGAAATATGACCTATGCTGCTTCCTGTCTAAAAGAATACAATATTACCTTATTAATAGAGGCGATCAACACAGAGGATGTGCCGGGATTTTTCTTATCAAGTTCTGCTCAGGCAATAGATTTTATAAAAAAATTAGATTTGTGTAACTTAAAATTCCAATACGACCTCTACCATATGCAACTGATGGAGGGGAATTTAATCAACACTATCACTAAGTATTTTGATTATATCGGACATATTCAAATTGCAGATGTACCCAATCGTAGCGAACCAGGGACAGGTGAAATTAACTTCCCAAATATTTTCAATGCATTAGCATTATTGGGTTATACTGATGAAATAGGTTTAGAGTACTTTCCCAACAAAAGTACCCAAAGCGGGCTGCTCACACTAGCCCCGTTGCTGAATTTAAAAGGTGAATAAACATGAGTATGAATGGTGCAGCGGCACAACTTGAAATGATGCAAAAATCCGAATCGAAGAAAAAATCAGTCAAGTCACGTGCCGTACAAGAAGAAATAGTCTTTAATCAATGGGCGACTTTTAAAGTAAACAACGAGCTATTTGCTATCGATGTTATGCAAGTAAAAGAAGTCCTCAGATACTCTGAAATTACCCCCGTACCAGGTTCCAGCTCCTATATACGTGGTATTATCAACTTGCGTGGTAATGTTGTCACTGTACTAGATACCCGCCTGCTATTTTCTTTAGATCCACGGGAAACTGACGACGACACCCGTATTATAGTGGTCGAGTATAACGAACAGGAAGTGGTCGGCATGGTCGTTGACAGCGTTGACGAAGTTGTCAACATTCCGCAAAATGATATCGAACGCGCCCCAAGTGTCGCCACCGAAGACTCTGATCGCCGCTTTGTACAAGGTGTCAGTTATTACGAAAGCAACCTGATAATCCTCTTAGACTTGGCGAAGATGCTCGAGAGCATCACCCCTATCATTGAAGAGAGTCACTAGCCTTTACAACAGCAGCTGTGTTTGTTCACACAGCTGCCTGATACTTTTGGTAAATGTAGCTGTAATTGTTTTGAGTTCGATAACCTGAATTAAATCAGTTCTGCTTCTAAATCCTCCAATGCGTCACTGTGACAATTCTACTAGCAACATCCCACCAGGTTGCAGATTACTTCTTTATTTTAGCAAATACCTGATGTAAATCTTCGGAACTCGGCAAGCCGTCTAAATTCAACTTATCTTCTATATGATCTAAGTGACACATCATCAGATCGACCGCCTTATCTACATGGCCAGCGGCTATCACTTTAATTAATTGCAAGTGCTCATCATATGAGCAATGTGAAATACCACGTTTTTCGTATTGTGCAATGATCAGCGAGGTTTGCGGTACTAAACTGCGGTGGAAATTCTTTAGTTGAGAATTGGCTGCTATCTCGGCTATTTTAAAATGAAACTCGCCGGATAATCGGATTCCAGCAGACCTGTCTCCTCGGGTGAAACAAGCCTTTTCCTGCTCCACAATGCTTATCAGGGACTGCAAGTCAGCTGCAGTGTGATTACTGACTGCAAGTTCAATAATAGCTCGCTCTACCACTCTTCTGGCAAAGAAAATTTGTTTGGATTCTGCAATAGACACACTGGCGACTATGGCGCCTTTATTTGGCCTCAGCTGTACCACTTGCTGATGGGAGAGCTTGAGTAGCGACCTTCTGACTATGGTTCTGCTGACATTGAAAATCTCAGCCAGTGACTCTTCGCTCAATCGAGTACCAGGTGCTAATTTTTGCTCTAGTATCGCTTCATACACGTGTTCGTAAACCAAGTCTTTACTCTTTGCTACCATATCGCCTGCTGTCCACGTTTACATTTTATGTTTGTGCACTGTCACTGTTAACACAGCCTTCACGTCTAGATTTATTTGTCTAAATTCAAAATTCGCCGCGCTTGTAACTCCAGCTGTGAATCACTGGCTTTAGCCGAGTGAGTTTTCCAAAGTATCTGAGCTTCTCTGTTGATAAAAAACGTAGTTGGCGTGCCTGGAACTCCATACATTTTGGCAACATTATCTCCCTTGACTGCCGTTGGGAATGAGACGCCAAGCTCTGCCAACACTTGCTGTGGATTTGCTGCGCGCTGCTCGCGAATACTTATTGCCAACACTTCCAGGCCAGAGTTTTTATACTTTCGATACAACCTATCCAGCTTAGGCTGTAACTCGTGACAAAATGGACACCAAGTGCCCCAAAAGTGCAATATTAGAGCCTTGCCACGATAATCTTGTAAAGAAATTGGATTACCGGCTTGATCGAACAGCTGAAAATCCGCTGCTGGCTCAGCCCTTGCCGATCCGAAGTAAAATAACAACAGTAGTAGCATGGCATAGCCAGGAACTTTACTCAGTGATTTCATTTTCTTTTCCAATGCAGCACTTGAGCCGCAATTTTAGTCCACTGTTACTTGTACCTGCCCTCTGGCAAAAGTACAACACAGTGGCTTCTTTGAACGCTGTATCAGGCTGCATTGACGCTAGCGGCAAAGCAGCCTGATAATTGTTGGCGCCTATTTAGCCTTGGACTCTCTCAATGGCAAGGTTTGATTGAATACCAGCTTAGCGGCTGAGCTCTGTGCATCGGCAACAAAATAACCGGTGCGCTCGAACTGATAGCCCATTTCAACTTGGGCGCTCTTAAGTGAAGGCTCTGCCCAAGCGCGCTCAATCACGTGCAATGAGTCCGGGTTAATCAACTCCAGAAAGCTCTTTTCTTTATGTTTATCCGGCGCTGCATCAGTGAATAATCTATCGTAAATATGTAGCTCACAAGGCACTGCATGATCGGCACTTACCCAGTGGATTACACCTCGGGGCTTGAACTCTGCTGGCGGATTGGCGCCTACAGTGTCGGGGACTAAGCTGGCGAGAATTTCAACAACTTCTCCGCTGTCATCTTTGATCACAGAATCTGCTTTAATCACGTACGCGCCACGCAGTCTAACGTAGTCTCCTATCACTAAGCGTTTAAACTTCTTACGGCCCAAACTAGTATCTTCAGAAAAATCTTGTTTTTCAATCCATAAGTTTCTGCTGAAAGGTAACTCCCTATCGCCCATCGGTAACTTTGGATGTACAGCCAGGGACAGCATCTGTGTGTTATCTTCTGCAAAGTTGCTTATGGTGACTTTTAGTGGGTCTACCACGCACATTGCCCGCCGGGCATTTTGCTCAAGGTCATCGCGAACGGCCGATTCGAGCATACCAACATCTACCACGCCATTAGAGCGTGTGACCCCGACCATCTCGCAAAAACGCCTGATAGCAGCCGCAGTAAAACCGCGACGACGCATCCCTGAGATCGTTGGCATCCGGGGATCATCCCAACCAGAGACCATTTTCTCATCAACTAACTGCTTAAGCTTACGTTTACTTGTCACTGTATAGTTAATTTCGAGCCTGGAGAATTCGTATTGTCTGGGAGTAGCGGGAACCGGTAAATTTTCAATGAACCACTCGTACAGCGGACGATGCCCCTCAAATTCTAAAGTACAGATAGAGTGGGTGATCCCTTCCAGTGCATCAGACTGGCCGTGAGCAAAATCATATATCGGGTAAATACACCATTTATCACCCGTTTGGTGATGATCAACATTTAATATGCGGTATAACATAGGATCACGCAGATTCATATTAGATGATTTCATGTCAATTTTGGCGCGCAGCGAACAGCTTCCCTCGGCGAATTCACCGTCTTTCATCCTGGCGAACAGCGCTAAATTCTCAGTAACTGAGCGATCTCGATACGGGCTATTTTTACCTGGGGTGGTAAAATCACCGCGATAAGTTCGCGCCTGTTCAGAATCTAAATCACAGATATATGCATTACCTTGTTCAATTAAATGCACTGCCCATAAATATAACTGCTGAAAATAACTTGATGTATATTTGACCTCTTCGTGCCACTCAAACCCCAGCCAGCTGATATCCTTCTTGATAGCATCAATGTATTCTTGGCTCTCTTTTTCCGGATTAGTATCGTCAAACCTTAAATTGCAAACGCCATTGTACTTCTCGGCGGTACCAAAATTTAAGCAGATAGATTTAGCGTGCCCGATATGCAGATAACCATTAGGTTCAGGTGGAAACCGAGTGACTATCTTTGCCGGAGGATTACTGCTATTGAGATCATCTTCAATAATCTGATGAATGAAATTTGTCGTCTTGGGCGCGTTTCCCGCGGTGGAATTATCAGTACTCATGGATATTTTAAATATAACCTCAATTTTATCACTGTTAAGGGGCTGCGCTATCTCTGATGTTGCCGGCCACTGACAGATTTTGTGTTGGTCGTCTAAATCTACAATGCAGGTATTATAAACATATCGATGATTGAAGGTCAGCTATAAGCACAGTTTATGCGCAGTCAATCCAACAATTTTCCAAGATTAAAACTTAAATCTGCAGAACATAGAAGTATTGTATTTGACAGGTATAATAGCGGGATCAAAAATCATCATCAACAAGGCAAAATCATGATTACATTACATACCAACTTTGGTGACATTAGCTTAGTCCTGAATCATCAAAAAGCGCCTAAAAGCGCACAAAATTTCACCGAGCTGGCACAGCAAGGTTTCTACGACAATCTTATTTTCCACCGTGTTATCGAAGGATTCATGATTCAAGGCGGAGCTTTTAGCGCCAGCATGAAGCAAAAAGAAAGCAATGAAAATATCGAAAACGAAGCTGATAATGGCTTAAAAAATACTCTTGGTAGTATTGCCATGGCCAGAACCATGGATCCACACTCTGCCTCCTCTCAGTTTTTTATCAATTTATCCGATAATGCATTTTTAAACCATACCACTAAAACAATGGAGGGCTGGGGCTATTGCGTCTTCGGTGAAGTTGTTGCCGGAATGGATGTAGTCAAAAAAATTGGCGCCCTTGAAACGGCCATGAGATCGGGTCACCAAGACGTGCCAGTTGAAGATATTTATGTCAAATCAGTCACTGTTGAAGAGACCGATATGGACCAAGATATAGAAGATGACACCGCAGAATAAACAATCTACTCAGAGATACAGTTAATGACGGTACTCTTCGTTGCTGACCTGCATTTGTGCTCACAGCGCCCGGATTTGATCCGGGCTTTTATCGATTTTCTTGAAAATACCGCCGCCGACTGTGAAGCGCTGTATTTGTTAGGGGATATCTTTGAAGCTTGGATAGGCGATGACTACGTTGAAGCAGAGTTACAGCCGGTGCTTGACGCACTGCTGAATTTGAGTCAAAGCGCTCAGCTGTATTTTCAGCAGGGCAATAGAGACTTTTTGGCCGGCACTGGCTTCGCCACTGCAATTGGTGCCCAATTATTAGATGAGCAAGTGCAGATTCAACTCCCCAGCCAGCAGGCATTGATCATGCATGGTGATCAGCTGTGCACTGACGACCTGGAATATCAAAAGTTTCGCACTATGGTCAGATCAGAGCAGTGGCAACAGCAGTTTTTAAGCAAGCCTATTGACGAACGCCTGCAGATTGCTGAATATCTTCGCACTCAAAGTAAACAGCAGGGGCAGATGAAGTCGACTGAGATCACTGATGTCAATTTGCAAGCAGTACAACAGGTAATGAACAAGTTCGAAGTTGAGTTGTTAATACATGGCCATACCCACAGACCTGCGACCCACAAAGTCACTTTAGAGCATTGTATAGGTTCTAGAATTGTTTTAGGCGACTGGGATAGCTCGCTCTGGTACTTGCGCTGCGACTCGTTAGGATGCAACTTAATAGAGCAAAAAATCAACCCGGAGTAAGGGATTATTATGTTAAAGGGCTTAGCTATATTATTGTTTATTAGCATTGCGGGCTGTACTAATGTCAAACAACAGCCACCGCAAAGTTATCAAAATGAAGATATACCCATAGCGCTTGCAGCCAGCTACCAGAGTTGGCTCAAACTAAAGCAGCTCCACGGCGCAAATTACAGCTATGAAAGGGATACGATGAGCGCTGCGGGTAATAACAGCACACTGCTAAGGATTGAAGATGATATCGTAGAATACCGATATTTCTTTGAATGGCAGGATGGTAGCACTCCCGGCCTGAGCTGGAGCGAATCATACGCCGAACTGAACTTACACAAGCAGGGAAGTCCAGTAAAAAACCTGGATCAACTGTACCGGCAGTGTGAGACACAAATACTGAACAAACCACTATCTCATTACCAAGTTACCTTTAAAGTCGATCAGTTCGAGGTTTTAAAGCAGTGCAGTTACAGGCAAATAAATTGTAGCGAAAAATGCACCCGGGGAATTCGTATTGACGGACTGCGGATGAACTAAGTGCTTTGTCAGCGACTACTGGCAATCTGGGCTGCTCGATCAGCCTTTATCTCTGTGGATGCAGTTCCTGACCTCGTTATCTACCAGGCCAGTCTTCTTCTGGGTAGAATAACTAAAAATCGACAATCGAAACCTCTCAATGTTAACACTCACACACTAAAGCAGACGGCAGTGGCAACGAAGTGATTATCTGCTCAGTGCCCGAAGCTCTTATCAAGAGCCATAGCAGCAGTAGATTATCTAGCTTAAACAAAAAAGGCACTTAAGCGCTAATGCTTAAATGCCTTGTGGTTATTGCTGCTGATCTGGTTCAGTGCTAAATAACTGTTATCCCACCCATGAAAGGTTGTAAAGCTTTAGGCACGTTAACAGTGCCATCTGCATTTTGATGATTTTCAAGTACTGCCACTAAGGTTCTGCCCACAGCTAACCCCGAACCATTCAAGGTATGCAATAATTCAGGCTTGCCGGTTTCAGTGTTTCTCCAGCGAGCTTTCATGCGGCGCGCCTGAAAATCCAAGGTATTAGAAATAGAAGAAATCTCACGGTACTTATCTTGGCCTGGCAACCATACTTCTATGTCGTAAGTCTTAGCTGCAGCAAAGCCTAAGTCCCCGCCACACAAAGTGATCACTCTGTAGGGAAGCTCTAGTTTCTGCAGAATGTTCTCAGCGTGAGAGGTCATGTCCTCTAGTGCCTGCCAGGAATCTTCAGGCCTGACCATCTGAATCATTTCAACTTTTTCAAACTGGTGCTGACGGATAAGCCCTCGGGTATCTTTTCCAGAGGCACCCGCCTCGGATCTGAAGCAAGGTGTGTGGGCGGTAAACTTCAAAGGCAGTGTAGATTCATCGACAATTTCATCGCGTACCATATTCGTTACTGGTACTTCCGCTGTTGGGATCAGATAGTAATCGCGATCACCAAAGGGCACTTTAAACAAATCTTCTTCAAATTTAGGCAGCTGCGAAGTTCCCATCAGAGAATCTCTGTTTACCATATAAGGGACATAGATTTCATCATAACCGTGTTCACCGATGTGTGTATCGAGCATAAATTGTATCAATGCTCTGTGCAGACGGGCAATCTTGCCTTTAAGCACCACAAAACGCGCTCCGGTCAGTTTAGCGGCACTTTCAAAATCCATGCCCCGCTCGCGATTACCAAGCTCTATATGATCTTGCGGGTCAAAATCAAATTCAGCGATATCCCCCCAGCGACGCACTTCGACATTGTCTTCTTCATCGCTTCCCTGAGGTACATCAGGATGCGGAAGATTAGGCACCCCTAAGAGGATGTCATCCAGTTGCTGATTAATCTGGTTCAGGGCAGCTTTAGCTTCATCCAGCTGACTTCCCAGGTCGCTCACTTGTGCCAGCAAAGGCGCTATATCTTCACCTGCTGCTTTAGCCTTGCCGATAGATTTGGATCGACTGTTGCGCTCACTCTGTAAATTTTCTGTTTTCACTTGAACGTCACGACGTTGAGCTTCCAACGCTTGAAACTGATCAACGGGAAATACGTACTTCTTGGTAAGCAATTGCGCTGCTATTGCTTCAGGGTTGGCGCGGACAATTTTTGGATCTAACATGAGGTTTCACAACATCCTTAAGTGGCAATAATTGTAGTTAATATTGATGGAGGCAGTATAAAGTATCGACAGACAATTGCATGTAGCAATTTTTCGATTTGACTCAATAATTTCAGTGCCATTATATGCTCTGTCATTAAGCCTGTAACGCGTCTTGCTCAAAATAGTTTAATTACTGCCAGGAGTTTCCTAAAACTTTTGCGAAGTGAAAAGCCAATAACCCCAAGCCTATTTGTAAATTAAAGCCAAGGACAAGCTTGAGCCACTCCTGTAACACAAAATGACTGTGGGTCTCGGCAATAAAAGTTGAAAAAGTGGACAGCGAGCCAATAAATCCAGTTAAGAAAGCAATACGTACAGCAGTGCTAAAAGCGCTAGTGTCAGCATCATAGCCTAAATACAACCCCATCAGGAAACAGGCGATAACATTCGCTATTAAGGTGCCAAGATACAAATGATCGACAACAGCGTTAAATTTGACGCTTAACCACCAGCGCAATAGCGCACCTAGAGACGCACCTAACATCACACCAAGTACAATATTCAATTTAAACAATGCATTGCCCCTGTCTATAAGATAGCTGAGGGTAACATAGATTAATCTGTATGCACTAGTGCGTGGGGTATCAGCTGCGACTCTTTAAATATCGTCTTTTACTGCTGCACTGGTCTTGCTCGGCCAAAAAACGCATTTTGTCTGAAATCTTTATTTCCAGACCGCGATTAGTGGGCTGGTAGTAACGACGATCGACAATCTGCTCTGGTAGATACTGCTCACCCGCTGCATAGGCATTTGGCTCATTGTGGGCGTACCGGTACTCATCACCGTAGCCAAGCTCCTGCATCAATTTAGTTGGAGCATTGCGCAAATGATGCGGCACTTCCAATTCGGGATCTGCTTTAATATCGGCCCGGCATTGATTGTAAGCGAGATACAAACTATTACTTTTGGGGGCGCAGGCACAGTAAACAGCGGCCTGAGCGATGGCCCTCTCCCCTTCAGCTGGCCCAACCCGCTCAAACGCATCCCAGGCGGACAATACTACTTGCATAGCCCTTGGGTCGGCGTTGCCAATATCTTCAGAGGCAATAGCCACTAATCTGCGGGCAATATACAGCGGGTCTGCTCCCCCCTCTAATATACGACAGCACCAGTATAAAGCGCCATCGGCGCTAGAGCCGCGTACCGACTTGTGAAATGCCGAGATCATGTCATAAAAAATATCGCCCTGTTTATCAAAGCGTTTAACACTGTGACGCAATACTTCCTGTAATTGCCGCTCACCAATGACCCGACCGCGCTCAGCCTTTACCGACAAATCCGCGGCGATCTCCAACAAATTTAGCGCACGCCTGGCATCCCCGCCGCTGGCCTCGATTAGCTGTTGCAGTGCCTCACCTTCAAACTGCAGTTCCATGGCCGCAAGCCCCTGCTCGCTATCTTCCAGCGCCTGCTTAAGTACTGAGCCGATGTCGCTCTCGGTTAAGTTCTGTAGCAAGTACACCCGTGCGCGAGAAAGCAGTGCATTATTCAACTCGAACGAAGGATTTTCGGTGGTGGCTCCGACAAAGATAAAAGTGCCGTCTTCGATATAAGGCAGAAAGGCGTCTTGTTGCGATTTATTAAATCGATGCACTTCATCGACAAATAGGATAACCTTTTTGGCACTGCTAATCGCCACGTGCTTAGCTTCATCAATCGCCGCGCGAATTTCTTTGACTCCAGAGAGCACCGCCGAAATACTCATAAAATGTGCGTTCGCTGTTTGCGCCAAAAGTCTTGCCAGGGTGGTTTTCCCGACCCCCGGAGGCCCCCAGAGAATCATGGAGTGTAACGCCCCCTGCTCTATGGCAAGTCGCAGTGGTTTTCCCGCTCCCAGCAAGTGGCTTTGGCCTATATAGGCAGACAGTGAGGCCGGCCGCATTTTTGCCGCCAACGGCTGATAACTGGGCGCTATCTCGGAAAATAAATCAGCCATCGTTTAGTTATCTGCGCCGTCTATCATGATGTCGGTACCTTTAGGTGCAGTAAACTCAAAAATATTAGCCGCTATCTTTGGATTTAATTTTGTATCCGTCAGTAAAATAGTTGTCTGAGAACCAAAAACATCCACCAACTTCAGCTCTTGCATAATATCACCGGCGAAGAAAAGTTGAATTTTTTCAAAGCTGCCTTCTTGCCTGGGGACTAATTCAAATAATTTTTCCCGCTTCTGATCTACCAGTTGACTGATAGTGAACTTTTTAGTTAATGCTTCGACATCCCCATTGAGGATTAATGCCGCGCCATTAGCCTCTCCTGGTAACAATTTCTTACGTGTTGCCTGCTCTAAATCCGGGTCATACACCCAGATATAATCACCGTCGCTGACGATCAACTGAGGGAAAGGGCTGACGGTTGACCAGCGAAATTTATTTGGCCGCTGTACTTGCATGCTACCTTTTGAAACCTCGCCTTTGCGTCCTGATTCATCGGTAGTATACTGTTCAAATTGTGCGCTATAGCTGGAAAACCCAGCCATTAGTTTTTCTAACTGCTGCACCGGGCTCGCGGCCGACAACTGCACTGATGTCACTAGCAGGCAACTGCTGACTAGCAGGCGAAACCAACCAATCTTTTTAATCGTTTTCAATCTCTTATCAATCCCTAGGTGGAGGTGGGGCCAGCACTTCTCGCTGGCCATTAGTACCGGCAGAAGTTATGACACCTGCCGCTTCCATTGATTCAACTATTCTTGCCGCACGGTTGTAACCTATCTTAAATTTTCGCTGTACACTGGAAATTGATGCTTTTCGGGTCGAGGTAATAAAGGCGACAGCTTCATCGTAGAGTGCATCTTGCTCGTCGTCTTCGAACAAACTGCCGGTGGTGCCAGCACTGCCCTCTTCCGCTACTTGTATATCAATAAATTCAGGTTTCCCCTGACGCTTCCACGCCTCTACTGTCCTGTGCACTTCATCGTCGCTGACAAATGCCCCGTGTACCCGGCTCGGTACACTGGTACCTGCGGGTAAATACAACATGTCGCCATTACCCAGTAAGTTTTCTGCGCCACCTTGGTCCAAAATTGTCCGTGAGTCTATCTTAGACGATACTTGAAAGGCTATCCGTGTCGGCACGTTGGCTTTAATTAATCCGGTAATAACATCGACTGAAGGTCTCTGGGTTGCCAGGATTAAGTGAATCCCCGCCGCACGCGCTTTCTGAGCGATACGGGCAATAAGCTCCTCGACTTTTTTCCCGACGATCATCATCATGTCGGCAAACTCATCGATTACCACCACGATATAGGGTAGAACTTCCAATGCAGGTGCGGGTGTACCCGGACTCTCACCCTGCTCTTGAGGGTCCCAAAGTGGATCCAACAGAGGACTACCGTTCTTTATCCCCTCGCGTACTTTATCGTTAAACCCGTCTAAATTTCGCACCCCCATCTTCGACATCAGTTTGTAGCGGCGCTCCATTTCAGCAACACACCAGCGCAGGCCTCCTGCAGCCTCTTTCATATCGGTAATAACAGGTGTTAGTAGATGTGGAATGCCCTCGTAAATCGAAAGCTCGAGCATTTTCGGATCAACCAGCATCAAGCGAACATCTTCGGGCCCCGCTTTAAACAATAAGCTCAAGATCATGGCATTGACACCAACAGACTTACCGGAACCTGTAGTACCGGCAACCAATAAATGCGGCATTTTTGCGAGATTGGCAACCACTGGGTTGCCGGCGATGTCATTACCTAGCGCCAGTGTTAAGCGTGATGCGGCATCTTGATAAACCGGGGCTGTCAGTACTTCAGACAGGCGCACCATCTTGCGGTTTATGTTCGGAATTTCAATCCCCATCACTGATTTACCGGGTATGACTTCCACAACCCGGACACTCATTACTGCCAGCGAGCGGGCCAGGTCTTTGGCTAAGTTAACTATTTTACTGGATTTAACCCCGGGTGCTGGCTGGATTTCAAAGCGGGTAATTACAGGACCAGGATTAACCTCGACAACTTCGACTACCACCCCAAAGTCCTTTAACTTGACCTCCAGTAATCGTGACATATCCTCAAGTTGCTGCTCAGTATAGCCAATCTCAGTCTGTAGTTGGGGGGGATCTAGCAAGCCAACTGATGGTACTGTTGCCTTGGGAATAATTTTAGTAGGCGATGACTGATTACTGAAAGCAGGCTCTTCATCTAAGGTGGACTGGTGAGTTTCAGATAAAGGCACAATCTTAACCTGGCGCTTGTGTAAGTCGCCCTGCACCTCTTTGCCAATAGACTTTTCAGCGCTTTCGCCCAGTACCTGGGCTGATTTTGTCGGTACATTTGTGACATTATCAGCAGTAGATTTCGGCCCTGGAGCCACAACTGCAGAACGAGCAGGAGAGTGCGAAGCGCTTAATGCAGGTAGAGGTTGCGCTAAATGCGCGGCTATTTCGATATCCTCTGCGCGCAACTCTAATGAGGGTTCAACTCTCTCTGTCAGCTTATCCCGTACATTTAGCTTAGACGGAGCATCTTGCTGAGTATCTGCTGAAAACTTGCTCTTTAACCGGGTCACCATATCGAGGCTAGCAGGCCCAGCTTCAACAGCGGGAGTGTTATGAGCACTGTTCGCAGCGGGGTGAATATCCTCTGTCACTCCAGGCTCAATTGTGCGCTTTGAGGAAAAGACCTTTAACAGAGACGACTTCCGCGAATCTTTCTCTGTGGTCATGGAATCTGCTGTTTCTATGTTAGCCGACTGATGTCCTATTTCTGATGCCTGCTCTTGGTTCTGTTCTTGGTTCAGTTCTTGGTTCTTTTCTTCACTATCGCTAACTAATTCAGCCCTTGAAAAAATGCCCTTAATAAAGCTGGCAGTCGATAATATTGCCCCGCCAAGCGCCTGGGTCAACTCACGCCATGAGTGCTCCATGAACAGCGTTAGACCAATCATTGAACTGAACCACAAAATAACCGAGCTGCCATGGATACTAAACCAAGACACCATCCACTCGGAAAATGCCTGGCCAATAATCCCTCCCGTCGTGAAGGGATAGTTAAGGGAGTCATTTGATAAATGTAGCGAAAATAAAGCACAGGCAGAAAATACAAACACTAATGCACCCACCACCCGCAGCATGACAAAAGGTAGGCTATCGAGTAGAGAGACAAATTTTCGGCGATATAATCTGATGCAAGGGTAGACCAGCATTACCGGTATCACCCAAGCTAGCAAGCCGAGAAAAGAGAATGCGATATCGGCCCAGAGCGCACCCGCGGTACCTGTCCAATTACTAATCTGTGGCTGGTAGCCCACATGTGACCAGCCGGGATCTTTTCCATCGTAGCCAATAAGCGCCATCAGCCAAAATACACAGCCGCCAACTAAAATAAGCAGCGTACTATCTTTAACAATACGTGCGATCAGCTCAGTGAATTCCATGGGTGGGCGCAGCCCATTACCGGGTATCTGTTTTTCTTGTTGTTCGATCATAACCACTTAATATATATAATAAAAACGTAAATGTAAGATTCTAGCCAGACGATTTTCCATTTAATAATGGACTAAATGTATTTTCGAAATTTGCTGGCCACAATGCTAACGCAACATCTGCAGCAAACAGAATACGACATTTTCATTTGAAACGATAGAAGATGACTCAAGCAAGCAGATTACTCTCTCAAGCGATAGACTGGGGGACATTAGCACAAGTGCGGTGCACCTCTGGCTTGCAGAGCAAGCCCAAGATCTAA
>Ga0209395_1002008_pt1 | contig 27514 bp, 29 predicted proteins | sample GOMGulsemesocosm_3_FD_184635 | JGI IMG/M metagenome (GOLD analysis project Ga0209395, IMG submission 184635) | Methane-oxidizing microbial communities from mesocosms in the Gulf of Mexico - GOM9D Gulf of Mexico (SPAdes) (version 2) | ecosystem: Environmental > Aquatic > Marine > Cold seeps... | reverse complement strand
CGCTACCACTATTAAAGGTTGCGGCCAATAGTGCTAATGGGAGTTCTTCTGGCATCGGATTAATGACAATTTCAGCATTTGACTCTGGTAATGCTGAATACGCGTTCAATGAGAAATTTTCCGATTTTGTGTCGTTAACCTCTTCACTTTCTTGCGAGGTATTATCTGTCTCTTCAATATGAGCATCGCTTAGCGACTCACTTATTAATGGCCAAATATTTGTGTCTATCGTGATGCCTTGCCATTGTCCTTGACGAATCAGAAGTTGCTCATCTAAAACAATTGCACTGCCAGTATTCGTTTCATCAACCAAGGGCATGGCTAATACATCAGGGAGCATTCTTTTACAAAGAATATTAGCGTTATCTAACCACGTTTTCCAAAGTTCAAGTTGAGCATGTTCAACTACCGCAACAAAGCAGTTATCTTCACTGTTTGCGACTTTTATATCGCTATAAGCAAAAAATAAATCTTCTACGTCTTGCGCTAGTTCATCTTCAAGCATATACGGTACCGCTAAGCGCATTGCTTTTGCAGATTTACTGGGTACCTTTAAGCTTTTCAAACTAATGTCACTCGCAGGAACAAACGTAATAACTTCACGTTGTTTCGCTTTTTCAGCAAGTTCCGCTAAAGCATTTGCGTGAGGCAGTTCACCGCTCGCAATTATGCCTTCTTGGTCGTCACTGAAGATTAGCCAGTGCACCGCGTCATTCGCGTTACTGCCTAATCGAATATATAACTTTTCGGCCATTAATCTCGTCCTATGGTACGACTCACTACTGAGATATTATTATTACTTTCAACTTTCATCAAGGTACTTAAAGCGAAATAACTGTCATTAAAACTAGCAATGCTTTTCAATCTAAAATATTCACTATCAACCACAAATTGGTCTTTCATAACTTGGGTTATGTTGTTATGTTTTGCTATGTCTCGATGACTAAAAAATTCACTGTTCTTTTCAAACCCATCTCCCTTTCTATCAGCTAAGGCATTTTCAGCATCCCTAAGAGGAATGCCTAAGAAGACTTCTAAAAGCTTAACTTGTTCGGTGCTAATGGTATTTAAATTTATGTTATGTAAATCGGTATTGGGTAATACGCAAACAAACTTTTTCAATTGATTTATCACGGGTATGGTAAAATGTTCAATCAATCGTAATTCTGTAATACTTGCTAGGTAATGATTTGCCGGTAAATAAGGAAACTCTTTTGCTGCGTAATCATTATCTTCTGCGCCACCAGCGCTCTCGATAGCACTGTCTTTATCAAGCCAATCAACTAATGCATCCGTCATGGATTCGGCTTCAAAGCCAGTAACACCTTCAACATTCAATGAAAGGATCAACTCTTGAAAAGCCTCTTGTATGGCTGGTTTCCCAGACCCCGCTGGAATAGCACTTCTATCGATTCTTAACGCGTTCAAATTAAAACAGGCTTGCATGTCAAAAATTTCACCGGTTATTTGTCCAAAGTCTACCGGGTAACTTGTTTCTCCTTGTGCCCACATTTGCTCTAAATGGGTAACTTCGTTCTCGTCATTAAATGATTCGATTAATATTGTTTTTGCAAAAGCTTCAGCACCCATCGCATACCAGTATGCTTGCTGATTTAAGGTGATATTATTCGTACGTTGCATTTGCAACTGTAATCGCCCTGTCATTTGAGTAACGAGAACCGCTGCTAATGCAACAATAAGTAAAACAGTAATGAGAGCAACGCCACTTACTTTTTTAGTAATGATGATATTATTTACCATTACTATCACCTGCCACTAAAAATTCTCTGCGGATCAAACCGTAATCTTTCGTGCTCAATTCTACAGCAATGGCTTTTGGTAAACTTTTTTCGATGAGTTCTTTTTGCCATTTTTTATCATAAAAAAATTCGAAATTTAGTGCTTCAATTTCTGTGATCAGTTTTCTTATTTTTGGCTCTTGTCCTTGAATAGCATCAACAAAGTTAAAATGAAGTCGTTCAAATGTGCCTTCATTTAACTGATAAGCCACTGACTGCATATTACTGCGCGGCAAGAGTAAACCTGGATTTGTCCAACCGTGTCTAACAAATGCTAAGGTACTTTCACTGTCTGAAAAACTATTATTGTCAGTATATAAAAAGTCTTCCTGTGGTGCCTCTCCATTGAATCGAATGCTTCGTTTAGCGATTTGCAGTAAATCTCGTTCAATTAATAAAAAGCCACGTTGTAATTCATTTATTCGGCCGGTACGAATTTGAGATGATTCGTTACTTTTTATAACCGTATTAAAAATACTGAAACTGCTCATGCTGATCATTGAAAATATGGCAATGGCAATCAGTACTTCTAATAGCGTAAAACCTTTAGCCTTTGAATTTCTCAACGGTGCACACATTATCGCTGACTCTTAGAAACAAAGGTAACCAAACTAGTAATGGCTAACTCTTCATCTTCTTTATGACGAATTTCAATAACAACAGAACGCATGTTTTTATTTTCTGTTTTAATGACTCTTTGCAGCCAAAACCATTCTTGGCCAGCCATTTCGACTGTGCCTTTTTTATTATTCTTTGGAGGCCATGTTGGATCTAAAGTCACCTCAACCAACTGATTTGAGGCAACCCAGTTTGCTAACACTTTATTTTCTAGATGACTCAAATTTTTGATGTTATTGTCAGCTGCGCTTAATAATGCAATTCCTGCAATTGAAAAAATTGCCATAGCGAGCATCACTTCAATTAATGTGAAACCTAATAAAAGTCTCTTCACTGATTTATTCAGCCGATTAACCATTAAAGCGTTATTCATCAAAGAGTGGCCCTTCAACGCTTAATGGTGTGGTGTACAAACCTGTGACTTTAAAGTGTAATTTTGGTTCGGTGTAATCATTTTCGACAATTTGAAAACGTAAACTAAACGGGGTTATTTCACCACCTGATAGCATATATATTTGTGGAATGAGCTTTTTTTCTTCGATATTATTTTCAGAATCCCTGTTTTTACTGAGTTCATCGTCAGGGTCTTTATTATCTTCTTGCAATTCATTAAATAATTCAGTGTCAAATAGCTGAGGCTCTTCTATGGGTAAATCATCAAGTTGTAAAACCAGTTCAACACCTTCAGGCAATTCATAACGACTGAACAATTCATTTTCAGAAACATCTGTCCACTTCTCGCCATCGTAACCTACATATTGATAACCCGTTTTATCAATCATCAAGCCCAATTCTATATTGTTCAACATACCGTATTCAGCGGCGATATTGAAAACACCTGCAAAACGTTTACTTGACATCTCAAGCGTTTCTTGGGCTTTGTCACCTGAAGCACTAAACTGAATAACAGAAACCATTAATCCAACAAGTACAATAACCAGCATCACTTCAATTAAAGTAAAACCGTTTCGGCGTGTTGTTTTTTTCGAATAATGGTTCATGTTATTATTTCTGGGTTATACCTATTGGTAGTCGCCAAGGTTCCAGTTACCAATATCGTCTTCAGTACCTTGCTCGCCATCAGGTCCCATGCTGAAAATATCGATATCACCATTATCACCTGGGTTTAATAGTTGATATTCGTTGCCCCATGGATCTTCTGGTAAACGTTTAACGTAACCGCCGTTTGGAAAACGACGTGGTAAAGGTTCAACATCCGTTTCTTCAACTAAAGCTTCTAAACCTTGTTCGGTATTTGGATATTTATAGTTATCCATTTTGTACATGGTTAGTGATGTTTCCAAGCCATTTATATCTTGCACCGCTTTTTGAAGTTTCGCTGTGTCCATGTTACCCATTAAATTTTGGACGACCACGCTGCCTAATAAACCAATAACAACGACGACCACCATTACTTCAAGTAAGGTAAAACCTCGTTGTTTATTTTTCATGTTAATGGGTTGATTTACTTTGTTCATACTAACCTCCTACTAAGGTATTTAACTGAAGAATTGGCTGTAAAATAGCCATAACAATAAAAAGAACGACACCTGCCATCACAACCATCAGTGCTGGCTCAAATGCTTTTAGCGATATGTTCATTAACGCTTCAAACTCTCTGTCTTGGTTGTCTGCTGAGCGACCAAGCATATGTTCTAACTTGCCACTTTTTTCACCACTGGCTATCATATGAAGCATCATTGGTGGAAATAATTTCGTTTGCTCTAAAGCAACACGTAAACTTGCGCCTTCGCGTACTTTGTCAGCTGACTCTTTCACGCACTGTTTAATGTATAAATTTTCCAAAACCTCACCCGATATTTTCATGCTTTCAAGCAAAGGTACGGCACTGGCGGTAAGAATACTTAAAGTTCGTGCAAAGCGAGCGGTATTAATACCGCGAATAATTTTTCCTATTCCCGGAAAGCTGATCACTTTTCGATGAAATTCAAATTTGAATTTTGGTTTTTTCATTAAATGGCTAAATCCAGCAATCATTAATATAATTAGTACTAGAATATAGAAACCGTAATCTCTTAAGAAATCACTGGTACTTATCAAAAACTGTGTAGAGGCTGGGAGGCTTGCTCCCATATGGTCGAACTGTCCGACAATTTTTGGCACTACTGCCGTTAACAGTATTGAAATAACGCCAATAGCAACTACGGTCATAATAACTGGGTATATAAGTGCTTGAATGATTTGCGAACGCAACTGTTCACGTTGCTCTGTGTAGTCAGCTAAACGGTTTAATACCGTATCTAGAAAACCAGATTTTTCACCTGCCGCAACCATGGCACGATACAAACCACTAAATATATAAGGAAATTCAGCCATACTTTCAGCTAGTCCATAACCTTCGGTGACTTTCGTACGCACCGCCATGATCATGCTTTTCATTGTGTTTTTTTCACATTGCTCACCCACTGCAAGCAATGATTCTTCAATAGGCAAACCTGACTCTACTAATGTTGCAAGTTGACGTGTAATTAACGCAAGCTCTGCAACTGATACTTTAGTTCGACCGGCAAATCGTGATTTATTTGCTGCTTCTTTAGTTTTTTTTAAGCTCGGTGTTACTTCCGTTGGCATTAACCCTTTATCTCTTAACAAGCCACGCACTTGTCTCGGTGTATCTCCTTCGATAACACCTTTTACCGTTTTACCACGGCTGTTTACTGCTTGATAATCAAAAGCTGCCATAATAAAACTCTCGTTAATCTTCTCTTGTTACACGTAAAACTTCTTCGAGGGTTGTTTGACCCGTGATGACTTTATCAAAACCATCTCGACGAATGCTTGGCGTATTTTTACGAATAAATTTTTCGATGGCTTGCTCGCCTTTACCGTTATGGATAAGTTCGCGAACTTTATCATCTACAACAATTAATTCATGAATACCCATACGGCCTTTGTAGCCTTTATTGTTACATTCGCTGCAACCTATAGCGCGGTATATTTCATGCGTGTTATCTTGTGCTAACTCGAGCAATTTAAGCTCTTGTTCATCAGGTAAATGGCTTTCTTTACAATGTGGGCAAAGTGTTCTTACGAGTCGCTGAGCTAAAACCCCTAATAAACTTGACGATAATAAAAATGATTCAACCCCCATATCTTCCATACGGGTTATTGCGCCAGCGGCGCTGTTCGTGTGCAATGTAGACATAACCAAATGACCGGTTAAACTTGCTTGCACGGCAATTTGTGCTGTTTCTAAATCTCGAATTTCACCCACCATAACTACATCAGGATCTTGACGAAGTATTGCACGCAAGCCACGTGCAAAGGTCATATCAACTTTAGTGTTAACCTGAGTTTGTCCAATACCTTCAATAGCGTACTCGATGGGGTCTTCAACAGTCAGTACGTTACGTTCTTTCGAATCAATTTGGCTTAAGCCGGCATATAAAGTGGTACTTTTACCTGAGCCCGTTGGACCGGTAACTAAAATAATGCCATGTGGTTTTTCGATGAGTTTAGAAAACTTTATGCGATTTGCTAATGTCATGCCTAAATCTTCAAGATCAAGACGTACAGAATTTTTATCAAGTAAACGTAGTACTACACGTTCACCATGACCAGTCGGCATTGTTGACACACGAACGTCGACAGCACGCCCTGCGATACGTAAAGAAATACGACCATCTTGAGGAATACGTTTCTCAGCGATATCAAGTTTCGCCATAACCTTAATACGAGAAACTAATAATGATGCAAGTTTACGGTTTGGTTTTAAAACTTCACGTAAGACTCCGTCAACTCGGAAACGAATCTGTAATGCGGTTTCAAATGTTTCAATATGAATATCCGACGCATTTTCTTTTATCGCTTCACTCAACATAGCATTGATCAATTTGATGATGGGTGCATCGTCTTCATTTTCAAGTAGATCTTCAGTTTCTGTCATTTCATCAGCGAGCGAATATAAGTCAACTTCGTTACCGATGTCTTCCATCATTTGCTGTGCTTCAGAAGAGTCTCGCTGGTAAGAAATCGTCAGCAATTGTTCAAATTCATCTAAGGAATGAAACTCGATGGCAAACGTGGCTTTTAATACCCTGCGCACTTCTAATACTGCTACGCTATTTACATTGGTCAAACAATGTAATGTGTATTGATCAGCTTCTTTACTGATTAATACACTATGACGCTTAGCAAAGCTAAAAGGTAAACGGCTAATTTCTATTCTTTTTATATCGCTATCTTGACCATTACCTGCAACATTAACACTGACAATGCTTTCGACTTCTTGATGAGTTTCATTATCAGCCATATTATTGTGCTTTTTGCTTGGAACTTAATGAATCATCATGCTCGCCATTAACGACAGGCGGTAATAAACTCGGCTCTTTTAAATTATTTTTATTCATATATTCATCAAATGAAGGAGGTAATGCAAGTTGATCATTCCATTCTGGTAATAATGGCATTTTCTCATCACTCATTAATGACAAACCTTCTTCTTGCTTACGTATTTCAGTAGCACGAATATAGTTATACTTATCTTTACTGATTTCATTCATCAATTTTCCATCACGGATAATCGTAGGGCGAATAAATACCATTAAGTTACGTTTGCGTGTTGAGGTTGTTGTTGATTTAAACAAGTGACCTATAAAGGGAATATCACCTAACAAGGGTACTTTTTGCACACTTTCTTGAACATCTTCATCTATCAGGCCACCAAGAACCACTGTTGCGCCAGAATCAGCCATAACAACTGTTTTAATTTCACGTTTGTTGATAGAAATATCTACACCTGTAGCACCACTTACTGACGAAACTTCTTGTTCAATGGTTAATTGTACACCTGTACCTTCATTTACCTGTGGGGTAACTGTAAGTTTTATACCCACTTCTTGGCGTTCTACTGTTTGGAATGGATTTCCATTATTACTGCCGGCGGTAGAACCTGTAAGAATAGGAATTTCTTGTCCCACTAGGAAATGCGCTTCTTCATTATCAAGTGTTGTAATACTGGGTGTTGCAAGAATATTAGAGTTAGTATCATTACTCACCGCTTGTATTATCGCACCCCAACCATTTTTCATAATACCGAACATACCACCACTCACCGAACCGAGTAATGTTGCCGCTAATGAGTAATCGCCTTTAACATCATTACCTGGTGGATTTTGCCCTATAATTTCACCTAAGGAATTAGTGATATATGATCCTGGATCCCCAGGGGTAGTTTGTGCAGCCTCCGCAGCTGCAGCTACTGAACTAATAGGAGCTGGGCCGTTGGTAAACTGGGTCATCCCACCATTTTCAGACATCCACTGCACACCTAAACTGACACCATCGCTTTCGAAAACTTCAACAATGATCGCCTCAACAAGCACCTGTGCACGGCGAACATCTAACTTACGAATAACGGCTTCAAGTGATCTAAGCATATCTTGCTGTGCTGTAATGACGAGGGTATTTGTGTCTTCATGAGCATCAATGCTTACATTGCGTTTTTTGCTGCTTCCCTTAGATGAGCTTTTTGTGCCCGAGGTTTCTGCTTCTATTGATTTACTAACACCTTCTAAAACTTTAACTAAGTCTTCAGCCTTTGAATATTTCAAATAGTAAACACGTGTATTACCATTTGTTTCTAATTCGCTATCTAAACGAGAAATCAACTTTGCAATACGAGATCGAGCTTGGGACTCTCCACTCACGATGACGCTATTAGTACGCTCATCTGCAACGATTTTTGGTATCAGAAAAGTTGGAGTTCCGGCTTTACCTTTACTAGACTTATTCATCGCTTCAACAATACGCACCATTTCCGCTGCTGATGCATATTTCAATTTGATTATTTGTACGTCTTGATCACCCGCTTTATCAACACGTTCGATAATTTTCACTAATCTATTTACAACCGCCGCTGTACCCGTAAGCATTATTACGTTTGCTGGGTCATAATTCACTACGTTGCCACCACCGGCTTGATCTGAAAGCTGGCGAAGTAACGGCGTTAATTCACGTACGGTTACATTTTTAACTTCAACAACACGGGTAACCATTTCATCGCCTATCCCGGGGTTTTCATCACCGACAACAGGAATTGATGAGGTTTTTGCATCTTTATTACGAATTATTTTTACGACATTGTTATCCATTTCAACCGCAGCAAAGCCATAAACTTCCAGTACATTGAGAAATACTTGGTAATATTGTTCTTCCGTAAGCGCATCTTGCGTGCGTAGATTGACTTTACCTCGAACATTTGGATCAACGATCATCGTCTTATTGAGATTTTTACCGACTATGTAAATGAATTCGGCAATTTCTGTACCTTTGAAATTAGGAGAATACTTAGCGGCACTTGTGTTAGCACTAAATAATAAAGTGTTCATCATTACAACAGTTAATCCTGTTGTTAATAATCGTTTATACCAAGGTGCGTTAAAACGCTTACGCAAGGGTGAATTCATCATAACTTAATTCTCAATTTTGATAAGTAAGGGCGTTAGCCGCCAATACTAAATAATATTTCGTTCAATTCGCCGTTACGATCAATTAACAACGATACTTCTTTGTCTTGTTTTAATGCAGCAAGTGCTTGTGCTGCTTCACTTGGTGCAGTTAAATCATATCCATTCATTTGAATGGCAACATCGCCAGATTTTAATCCTGAATTTTGGAAGAACTCTGAATTTTTACCTGGCATCAACCGATAACCGATAATTTTTCCATCTTTACGTTTTGGTGATATTTTTAAATAGTCTGTAATCTTACTTGGGTCTGAATTAATGTCGTCTTTAAATGATTTAGCACTATTGCTCAGCATTTTGTTTGTTCTTCGATCAACTATATTAGGTGATGTTAACCTGCTATTTATCTTCTTACTTTTTTTCTGAGTGATAGAAGAGCGCTTCTCTGTTTTAGGCTGAGTAATTTTAGCTGTTTCATTATAATCAAAACCATCAAGCATCAGTGTTTCAAGTTTTCCGGCATGTTTTAAAATCACTCTGTCTCGAAATACACTATCTAGTACGGCACGCGTTCCTGTTATCGTTTCCCCTGGACTATAGGTATTTTGCTTTCCTGATTTTTCAATAACCGCTGCAGAGGTTGTTTTATCATCACTTGCCACTACGCCTGCTAATGTTAAATTCAATTGTGTTTCAGGCACATTTTCAACTTCAGCAGTTTCAACAGCTTCTATTTTGTCTGTATATAAACCAAATAAGTTCAATGTTTTTAAACCGGTTAGACTGACCGTAGCGGTTTTAGTGTTTTGCTTTGTAACTTTAACGGTAACATTCGAAGATGCATGATATTGACCTCTAGGCGCTATAAACCAAGTAATTTGTGCAAGGACATAGGCAATATAAGTTAACAAAATAACACTGATCACCTTAGCTATTTTTTGCTGAGGCAATTGTGAAAAAAAGTCGACTGTACTGGAAAAGTTTGAAGGTAATTGCATGGTTATCTTTATAAAGATTAAAATTGGATTTTATTATTATCTCCTGATAATACTTGAGCTAGACGCTATCAACAAGAGTAGAGTGGCAAATGTTAATATTTATTAACAATTTATTTTCTGAATATGCAAACTAACATTGCCATTGCTGTTATTCATGGTCTTAAATAACTAGACTTTATACTATATTATGATATTTTCGCCGCGACACTTAGATATAGGAATATGACAAATCGATGAAACATAGTCAGCCTCCGACGGAAAACACGTCAATCCGCCTCGACAAATGGTTATGGGCCGCACGTTTTTATAAAACCCGTGCCATTGCTAAACAAATGATCGATGGTGGTAAAGTGTTCTATAATGGTCAACGTACAAAATCAGGAAAAACGGTTTCTTTAGGTGATAAAATAACGCTTCGCCAAAGTTACGAAGAACGAGATGTTATTGTCATTGCACTTGCAGATAAACGCCGAGATGCAGACTTTGCCCGTACACTTTTCCAAGAAACTGAAAGTAGTATTGCTACGCGAGAAAAAAATGCCTTTGCACGTAAACAAGGTACTTTACTAAGCCCCGCTAGTGATACTAAACCTGATAAAAAACAACGTAGAAAACTAATACAATTTAAAGAAAGGATGTAACTGTGACTGTTAAAACTGATATTTTAAATCGCTACTTATTTGATGGTAAGCATGCACGTGGTGAGCTTGTACAATTAAGCGAAGCTTATCAAGAAATAATTGCTTTACATGAATATCCTTCAGGAGTTCAAGCACTGTTAGGTGAATTAGTTGCTGCAACTTGTTTGCTGACTGCGACTTTAAAGTTTCAAGGTGAGATCACCGTTCAATTACAAGGTGATGGACCTATTGGTTATATGTCAGTCAATGGTGATCATAATCAAACTATGCGTGGTATCGCCCGCTTAACGGAACCAACCGAGGGAAAAGGCTTAAGAGACTTAATGGGTAAAGGTACTATGGTAATTACTATTCGCCCTGAAAAAGGTGAAGCTTACCAGGGTGTTGTAGCACTTGATAAAGATAGTTTGGCTGATTGTTTAGGACACTACTTCGAAGTTTCAGAGCAGATCCCGACAAAGATTTGGTTATTTAGTAAGGCTGATAATACTCAAGTAGCAGGAAGTTTAATACAACTACTACCTGATGGTGATGACAAAGAACAACAGCAAAGTGATTTTGAACACTTATGCCAGTTAACCAATACCATTAAAGCGGAAGAGGTTTTCTCTTTAGACGCTGAAACTTTACTTTACCGCTTGTATCACCAAGAAGATGTTCGCTTATTTGAACCTCAATCTGTTAATTATCAATGTAGCTGTTCAGAAGAGAAGTGCTTAACGGCTATTGCTCAAGTTGCACCAAGTGAATTGAAAAGTATTATTGAGGAGCAAGGTTGCGTAACAATGACGTGTGATTATTGTTTAACAACTTATAAATTTGATGAAACAAAGATCGACGGTTTTATTAAAGACACCAAGCACTAATCAAAGTAAAGTTAGTGCTCAATATATTCACAATTAATGTTCGTCTATTAGCGTTCTTCCGTTAATGGACGACGAGTTTTTCCACTGTAGTCTATTTCCATTTCCACTCGTTTAAACTGCTTTGCTCCTTGAAGTAGCTTATAATACTCAGAGAAGTTAGCATCATTCTCTGGTGTTAAGCGATATGTGTTCTTTGCGATTTCATTAATTTCCGCCGTATTATCGAAGCGGGATAACGTCTCTAGGTTATTTATTATTACAACAAAAGTTCCTTTTACGATGCCAGACTGAGACATTAGAAAATTAAATACTTTAGCTCCTTTGATCAGTTCATCAGATTGTAATTCAAATTTCTGCTTATTAATCATTACGTTTTTGCTTTTATTTTTATTCCTGTCAAAAACTTGTGTACTCAGTTCTTTTTTACTCTTTCTTACTGCTTCATCAGCGACTTGGCTGAGCTCCTCCTCTTTAATTTCTGTTGATTCTGTTGGTTCCAAAGAGGAAACCTGTCCGCTACTTTCATGATTTTCGTTTACACTTTCGTCTTTTTTATCTGAGCAAGCAGTTAACAAAACAGCACCAAGAACTATAACACTAAGGTTACGCATTTATATTTCCTTTTTATTTCAATCAAAATTTAGTTATAAAAAAAGCTGATTGAATAATCAATCAGCTTTCAATGCTAGTAAGAGATATTACTTACGACGACGACGTAATAACGTTAGAGGTAATAACAAGAATGCTAATAAACCTGTAGAACCACCACTATAATCTTTTATAGGAGGCACTATAATTACATTATCAACTGTTACAGTAAAGTTTTGCGTCACAGTTGCTGTGCCATCAAAAGCACTTGCTACAAACGTTAACTCTTCAGAACCAGCTTCAACAGTTGGAGCAGTAAAAGATACTGCCGCTGTGTCTCCACCTGTTAATGTTACTGATGTTCCGCCAGTTTGTTCCCAGCTATAAGTCAATGCATCACCGTTAGGATCAGAAGCTTCAACACTCATACTAACTGAACCATTTTCATCAACCGTTTGCGCTTCTGCAGAAGCAGCTGCTATGTAAGGTATGCGGTTATCACAATCATAAGTATCACCCGCTATGATATCAGAGAATATACTGGTGCTTATATTCGAGAAAGTCATATCATCGATATACCAACCAGCAGAGAAACCAGCAAATGGTGCAGGTATAACAGCACTATCCGTAGCGATACGGAATCTGAACTGTACTTCGTTACCGTTTAAAGTTTCGCCAAAGTTAATAGTTTCCCAGCCATAGTTAATACCTGAGAACATAGCACGACCCGCAATAGCGGCTTCAGTATTCTCAAGACCTACGTCAGTATAACCATCTCCTTCAAAAGTTGCGCCCATAGTTGTTACATCAGCCCAATCACCACCATTTATGCTAACTTCAACTACAGCACCATCCCATTCAGCTTCCATGTTATATAAATGCCAGAAACTGATAGTGTAATCGCCATCAAAACCTACTGACATTGTACGAGTTTCATACGATACGTCAGAAATGAAGCTATGGCCGGCACCAGCAATAAGTCCGTCAGTAGCACTCCATTGATCTAGACCCCAAGTACCAGTAGCCATATCGCCGCCTGCCATAACTGTTTCAGTAAAGTCATGTAAACGAGATAAAGTATCAAAGCTTTCATACTGAGAAGTACCTACTAATGCACGCGTTTCAAAATCTACGTTCGTAGTAATAGAGAACATAAAGTCATCAGCTTCTACACCTTCAACAGCGTCAGGAACGAATTTAAGAACTAACTCATCACCTGTACCAGCATCATTTAAAGTGAACTCTATTGCTGCACTCGTTGCAGAGCCGAACATAGCCAAGTCACCTAGCGTGATAGCACCTTCGTTAGCAAATGTTACGTCATGTCCACTTTCAACCATTACAACACCGGTAATGCCTGTTAGTGCTTCACCACCATTATTTGTAATAGTAAAACTAACCGTGCCAGTTTCACCTTTATCGAGAATGTTATCGTTAGAACAGTAACCAGAAGTTAAACCTTCATAGTTAGTATCTACTGCATATGCATTCACAGAAAAGGCGCTTAATTCGGTTTCATAAGACTCAACAGCACCGGTGTGATCGGTTGCGAATCGACTTGGAGAAACAGCACCAAGACCCATACCACGTTTAGCAAATGCTGCTAATATAAGTTTGTAATCTTCAATGTCGTTACCGTATGCAGCAGCTAATATAGCATCACGGCCTTCAGTAAATGTAGGTGCCATTGGCATCATTTTATAACCGGCTACTACGTAATCTTTGATTAAGCTCTTAGCTTCATCAAAAGTATGACGTTCGTCATTAGCCATGCTAATAAAAGATTCCCAAATCATATTTGAAAATATAGAACCAGGAGCATGAACTCGGTCTGGATATAAACTAATATCACCAAATGTTGATGGGTTAGTTTCAATATTTGTAGAATAAGGATATGGACGTATACCATTTACGAAACTAGATACGTAAGTTATAGCACCGTAACCGCCATCGTAACCTTCATTACCTAAAACTAAGTTATCACTTGCTTCGGTTGTTAACATCAATGCATGAAAATCACCAAAACCTTCACCCATAGAGCGTGCTTGTTGACTACTTAAACCTGAACCATTACCTACTAGGCGGTTACTGATATAGTGACCCCATTCGTGTGCAACAATTGCGTTATCCCATGTACTGTCTTTAAATACACGAGAAAGGTCATTTCTGAACATATCTACAGTGACTTTTTCATCAGCATCTAATAATGCGTAGATATCTGTGCCTTCGCTAAAATTAAGACCAAAACTAGGGATAGTTACAGTATTATCTGATCCACCCATTGGTGCTGGTGTACCATCATTGTTATTATTAACGATAAATACTGCTATCGCGCCATCGGCTTGAGCATTAAGAACTTTTTGTGTGAATGCACATGCTCCACGGTCAATCACAGCAATTTTACCAACTAAATCAGCACCATTAGTCGCTGCTTCACAACCATCGTTCATTGGCGCTGTTGCATCTTCAATACGTACCAAATCGCCTGATATACTAAAAATTTCTGGACCAAAACTAGCAATTTGAACTACAGGTAATAAACCTAGGTCAGGATGTGAAGTAACTGTTGCACCGAAATCAACTCCATTTACTGCTTGAGTCGTTTCCCAAAGATACATTTGCATGCGTGGCGAACCACCATCGGCAGGTGTTGACATGTTTGCATTGTTAAAGCCAGAGTTATCTTGAACCTCTACATTTAACGCATCGCCTTCTACACCGCCACGTCCGTAGTTAGATTCTTGCGCATTACCAGACATTTCATCAAAACCATGATCATAATAATCATCATGTAAGAAGTTGTTCACATAGAACAAATTAACGATTGCGGCTTTACGGTTATTCATTGAATACTCAGCTGAAGAAGCATCATATTTATAATCAAACGTATTGCTACTGGTAACTTCGGCCATATAATCGCCGTTTGTTAAGCCTTGTGGAGCAATTGCATCTACATAAGCTGTTACGTTGTTACCTGATGTCATAGTTGCATCGTCAGCTAACCAAGCATCGGCTGTGCTGATAGGACCATGGCTTAGAGTCACCAAAGGTGCATCTAAGTATTCAGCTGTAAGGAATGAACCAGGATCGGTTCCTTCAGGAGCAGGCATAACTTCACCATGCGGGCCATCCCATGGCTTACCAGCTGTATCAGCATATACACGGTAATCAAAATCAACAGCATGGCTAGTTAAATTATTTTTAAATAAAACTTTACCTGTATTAGCGGCAACAACATAACCGTAATACTCTGATTCAAGACTATCTATGCTGCCAGTTTCTACTTCTACATAGTGAGCGGCAACAAGTTTATTTTTATGTTCAAAGAAGACTTTCTTAGCACGGGGTTCACCAAGTACTATCGTATCTGGAGAAGTATTAGCTACTGAAAATCTTTCATATTTATCATTAGATTCTTTAGCTGTTAATGAAATGGAAGCGCTATCGCCACCCATATCTGAAAATACAGCATTTATAGAAGTGCTTGCATCACCAAAAGCAGAATCCATATTTTTTAAAGCTGAAGCAGCTGATCTAGCACTATTTTTATCGGCTAAATAACCTGATGAAGCAACTAAATTAAATTCGCGATCCATCATGATATTGTATTCGCGGTTGAAAACTTCAACACCTGCAACTTCTTGTTTATATTTAGCAATTTTCGCTCCACGACCAAGGTCGTGAATACTTGCTAATACAGGCATAGCTAGACTTGGTTTTGATCCAGTAAGTTGCTTTAAGTAAAAATCTGCAGCGAATGCATTTTGGTTTTCAGAAGAAATCGCTCCCATATTTGGAGTAGCGGTTTGTTTAGCAGCCCACTGAAATGTGGTTTTACCAAGCTCGGCATCATATTGATTATGCATGCCACTTGCAGTAGCCACTGCACTATTTGTAGCCGCTTGTGCAATTTTTTCAACTGAAAATGTTTTAGCTGGCATGCTGTCATTAGCAGCAACACCTAAGGCTGTTGTAGCTAATGCAGTGCCTACAAATGTGGCAATGATTGATTTATTAAATTTCATACTATTCCCTAACTATTTATATTTTTATTATTAACTCATATTTTGATCATGAGTTCTGAAACATTTCGATTTAACCCACACTGTGGGTAATGATGTAATTTATTACATTTATGTAACAATAAAGCAATCATTTGTCTAAAAAAAATCAAACAAAAAGTAAAGCATACGTTACGTTAAAGTAACAAGTGATTAGAAGATAACCACTTATTTAAAAAATGTTAATGAAACGTTGATTGGCCTGTATAGGTCAACAAATCCTGCGTTTAAAAATATTGGATTAAAGAAGTTTATAAATAAGGTGGTAGTGAAATTCATTCATGTGAAGTTTCAGATAATGATATAGGAAGAGTTAATCATTCCTGTGTCATCAAACCTACATCTGATAAAAATAAAAAAGACGTTGATTTTGTTAAATCAACGTCTTATCTGTATTAATTGAAGCCTATTTAACAGACTCTTTAAAGCATTAGAAATGTACAACTACGCCAGCGAAAACACCATTAAACTCAACATCGGTATATAAATCATCTATATCTTCAAGTTCAAGTTTAACCGCTTTGTAACCAGCAGTTAAATTGACATCTACGGCTAAGTTGTCGATTAACTCATAGCTTATGCCAACTTGATAATCGTATAAAGTATGCCCATCAAATGATAATAAGTTACCATTTGCAAAAAGATTCAAGTTCGTTCCTGGTAAACCGACAATCGTAGAAACATAAAGCATAGGTACTATTTGAGTTACCGCTATCGATGCATCAGTAGATGTTCCTTCAACTAAGGATGAAACAGTTACATCTCCATCGAAGTCACGCCCTGTTAAGCCAAAATCAAATGAGAAAAGGCCATTATCAAAGACTTCGTAGTATAAGGTATAATCAACATAACGAAGATCAAACGTGGTTTCCACAGGAACTGTTGCATCAAATGTTTCACCGTCAAATTCGAAACTTTCCGTCAACGTAGTAGAACCATTGGTATCTAATGTTGTAGAAGCAACTAACAAATTGGGAATAAATGGCAAAGGATGCTCTAAAGCAATGTAGAAAGAACCTTGTTCATTGTCTTGTAAATTAAAATCAACTAGGTTATTTTTTTCACCAAAAGTACCCGATGCTTCGTTACTCCATATTGACCCTCCAATATAAAGCCCTGCAAGGGTATCAGCCATTGCTGATGATGAGAGTAACCCCGTAACTAATACTGCTAATGCCGTTTTTTTCATGTTCTTCCCTTTATTATCCCTGACTCAACAAGTCATTTAAATCAATAAGTGCTGCGTTAGCACGTGAAATATAATTTGCCATTACTAAAGAATGATTTGCTAACAAACCAAAACCATCGCCATTAAGAATCATTGGACTCCATATAGATTCTTGGCTAGCTTCAAGTTCTCGAATAATTTGTTGTACACTTACTTTAGCATTTTTCTTCTCTAATACATCATTAAAATCAATTTCTATTGCACGTAAAAAATGTAATAACGCCCAACATGCACCACGCGCTTCATAGAACTCATCATCAATATCCCACCAGCTCGTTTTTAATTCAACGCTATCTTGACTATAAGTTGATTGCTGAGCAACACTATCGCCAGCTAAGTCAGTGTTTAATTGTTCACGACCAACACTCGCACTTAGCCTTTGTGAGTAACTGCCTAAGCGTTTGTTAACTTCTTGGATCCAGTCACGTAAATTATCAGAACGAGCATAAAATTGTGCCGATTGACTGTTAACATCGGTTAACGCTTTACGATAAGCATATAATTCGTTGATCGCTTTATTATACTCGCTTTCAGTACTTGGCATTGCCCAACTTTTATGATCAATATTATACTGAGGTTGAGCTATTTTTAAGTGATTGTTTTCTACCGATTGTGACTGAGAACGACTAAACTCTTGACGCATAACAAGTGCCATATCACGAGACATTTCTAATGCTCCCAACTCCCAAGCTGGAATATTATCTAAAAACACAGAAGGCGGCAAAGCATCATTAGCAAGGTATCCACCGGGCTTATTTAACAATGTTTCAGTAACTCTAATTAAAGCTGTCGTTGTTGTATAGCCGACAACAGGAGTTACGCCATCAGCAGTAGCGTCTTGAGTAACCTCAGCTCTAATATCAAGTTGGTCTGGTTCAAAACTCCAATACACTCCTAGAAAATAAAATGAGAGAATAATGGCAAAAAATATTGTCACAATGATTTTACTTGAAAACTTAGATGTCATACTGATCTCCTAATGATGATGATGCTGTTTTTTAGATTGTCTTTCTTGCTTAATACTACGAACAGGAACAGTTATTACAAGATCCTTTTGCTGCTTGAAGTGCAATGTTAATGAAACTTTTTCTTCTGGTATTAAAGTGTTTTTTACATCAAATATCATTAAGTGATAGCCCATAGGCTGTAAAATCACTGTGTTTCGTCCTTTGATTACGAGTTCTTCAACTTTTCTCATTTTCATCATACCATCACTCATAGTGTGCTGATGAATTTCGATTCTATCGGAGAACAAACCACTTACGCCGATTAAAGTCACATTGTCATCATTCATATTCTCAATAGACATATATGCTGAAGACATACTCGTTCCCGGTATACTGGCTCTTAAATAAGGTGCTTTAATAATAATATCACTTTTATTTTCGACTGCGAGGGCGTCTCCACTAATATTGAGTAATGTAAAAAATAATACAATTGCTATTAAACTAATTTTATTCATTTGTCGCTATACTTCCTTTTAGACTGAACACAGTTATCACATAAACATTGTAACTAAGCTGGAGCAAAATGGATAACTTAATTATGACTCATGAAAGTAATCATGTTTTCTCCATGATTAAAATGGGACCAGTAAACAAAACACGTTTAGTAAAACTATCTATAATGAATTATGTACCTGATTATCATCAAACAAGCGAAAATCCAAGCACCCACGGTGCACTAATTTAAGGTTATATAGTTGGTTATTACGATAATGATTTACATGCTTTTCAGTAATAAAAAAATTAAATCGACATAAACCTATTTAAAAACAACTGACTAAAAATAAATTGATATACATCAAGATCTATTATAAATCACCCTGAGTATTGCTAATACAATACTCCATTACCAAATAAGTTAGTATTTAAAGAATAATTGATGAAACAATATGTTCAAGTCGTCAGGTCACAAGTAGTTACTAACGAAGATTTAGAAGTTAAGCGTTTATTGAAAACTATTGAGTGAATAAATATTTTAGTTAAATTTTTATAAATAACATATTACGGAGAAATAGGTAATTATTCGCATAATGAAATAGTCAGTAAACGTTTCGACTATTTCATTTTTAAGCTATCTGTTTTTTATCGCGAACCATTAACCAAATTACAAAAGCAATAAAAATTACAGGCCAAAATATACCAATCATCACCATAGCAAGCGCACCAAAGATCATCATACCAATAAATATCAGCGAACCAAAAACACTCATAACGATTGCTAAAGCCATAATAACGAGAATAACCATAACGATTGCTGAAACACTAATTGCTTTTAATGGCTCTATTAGTTCTTCGCCTACGTATAGATCAACATTGAACATTTCTATAAAACTTATTCCTAATACATAAGTTAAAAATAACGTCGCAAAAATTGCTAACATCAATGATTTCATAAATGACATAATGCCTCCCTACTTTTGTTTGTTCTTTCTAAATGTAATTTTATTCACCACACTTAGCTCAAATGTAAAACTTCACGTTAACCTTTTGATGGAAGTAAAATTGCCGCTACAACATAAGCCACACCGGTTGCTAAAGGAAAAATAATCAATGCACCAATAGCAGCAATGCGTATTACGATTCTTGGTAATTCGTAATGTTTCGCAATCCCTCCACAAACACCCGATAATTTTTTATGTGCAACATCTTTATTTAATGTTTTTTTCACTGAATACTCACGTTGATAACTCATCATTAATTCCTCAATTCCAATCACTTTTTTTCAAAATAGTTAATAACCCTGCACCTACAAAAAAAGTTAATACGGGAGCCAAACACATGATCATTATAAAATATTCACTTTCCTGTACCATGTGTTGCTCCTAACTTATTTTTGCTGTTTGCACTTAACCATTAACGACTTGTTTTTTTAACTCAGCTAATTCTTGTTCGATAGTTTCATCAGCTTCTAAATCACGAAATTGACTGTCGAGATCTTTATTAGCGGTAAAGTCATATGACTCAATTTCAGCTTCAACGCGGTCAATTTTTTGTTGGTAGCGCTCAAATTTGCTTATTGCATCATCAATGTTGTAAACAATAGCTCTTTCACGAACTTTTAAGCGTACTTCAGCTGACTGTTGACGAAGAGCAAAAGCTTCTTGCTTACGTTTTGCTTCTTGTAACTTGTCTTGTAAACGCTGGCTGTCTTCTTGAACTGCACTTAGAAATACTTCTACCTGCGCCAACTCATGTTGTAACTCACTAACTTGGGCCACACATTTTTGTTTTTCACTGAGAGCAGATTTTGCTAGATCATCACGGCTCTTGGTAATCGCCAATGTTGCTTTTGCTTGCCAATTCTTAATACTTGTTTCTAACGACGCTATTTGACGCATCATAGTTTTCTTTTCAGCAATATTTTTTGCCGCAGTAGAGCGCACTTCAACCAAGGTTTCTTCCATTTCCTGAATGATCAATTTAACCATTTTCTCAGGGTCTTCGGCTTTATCTAACATATTGTTTAAGTTAGCGTTAATAATATCTGTAAAACGTGAAAACATGCCCATAATCCATTCTCCTACGCTAATGCGCTTCTATTAGTTTTATTAATTTGATTACTCGTTAGGAATTAGCTCAATGAGTTAACGCTTAACTTGCTACTATGTCTTCTATTACAAGTGACATGCCAACTAGTCAAAAGAAAATAACCCATTGATTACAAATGAAATTTAATAAAGTAAGGGAATGCAAAAACCAGAGACATAATATGTCAGGCGATTTTTTGGTCAAATTAACAATTTTAATAGTTAATTTAACCAAATAAAAATTAGGAAGGAGTTTATTAAAATTCGGCACTCATTTATTCAGCTGTTATAACGGGAAGGTCTAGATCTGCCCCCCATTCACTCCATGAACCGTCATAAACTTTCAACTGCTGATAACCACATATTTCAGCCGTTAACGCAAGAACGCAAGCCGTTACACCGGAACCACAGCTCATAATCATAGGTTTATCTTGGGCATTAATTTTTTTAAATTTTTCTTGGAGAACCATTTTAGGTAGTAACACTCCATTTATCATCAAGTCATTAAAAGGGAGATTCATTGAATGAGGGATATGTCCGCTGCGAATACCTTTACGAGGCTCTGCAACTTTCCCTTCAAAACGGCCACTTGCTCTTGCATCAACAATAATATTTTCACTTGAATCAAGCTGTTTATATATATCATCACTATTACAAAAATATTCTTTATAAAATTTAGCTGTAAAGTTACCTATCTCATTTGGAGATGATTTAGCTGATGAAACAGGGAAGCCTAATTTAAGCCAGGCGGGTAAACCACCATCAAGTACAGCTACATTTTTATGTCCCATAGATTTAAACATGTACCAAGCGCGTGCAGCTGAAAATAAGCCTTGATCATCATAGACAATAATTTGAGCATCGCTCGTAATACCTAAGGCATTAGCTTGCTGTTGAAAGTGCTCAGCATTTGGCATGGTATGTGGTAAAGAGTTTGTTAAATCTGAGAAGTTTTTATTTAAATCGAACCGTTGGGCGTTTGGTAGTGAAAAGTCAGGCCATTGTTTTTCTGGCAGTTTCATTTGACCAACAGGAGGAATACTCGCATCGAGAATAACTAAATTTGTTAGTGATTCTTCTGAGTCTTCGGTTGAGATTAAATCAGGAGTAGAAGTAGATAAAATTAGCTCATGCATCTGGTGGCATGATATTACTTGCTGATAAGTAGGTAGCATATTTAGCGTCATTCATTTTCGAATTAGGCTTAAAAAATAACTAATTAATCGATATATGTACAGTCGATTAAGCATTAAATTTAGCAGAGTAAAACAAACTCCCTGCTATTAATTTAATGCCTGCTTTTCAGTTAATAGTTGCTCTCGGTTATTTTCTATCACACTTACAACCACTGAAGCTCCCAATAAAAATATCGCAGGTAACATCAACAACGTAAAAATAAGTTCTAAACTAGGCATAATTATTTCCTTTACTCATCTTCAGATTGAATAGTATTTTTTGTATGAAAGCGTTGGCTTTTAGCAACTAAGACAAACGATTTTCTGTCTGCGGTTAAAGCCAATGTATTAAGATAATCTTGAGTTTCAGCTGTTGAGCTAAGAGCTAATTGCGTATTAAGTTGCTGCAAGCCTTCTTCTGCTATCTGGCTAGCCACATATTGAACATTTTCGGTGTTATCAGCAAAGCTGTTAAAGGATAATAAAGCGGTGGTTAATGTAGTAATAAGTAAAGTTTTCATTCTGCTCTCCAAGTTTTATAATAGTTAAGACGTAATACCTATTACAAAGGTTGTGCCAGAGATCAAAAAAAATGTTAAGTAACTGATTTATTAGTAAATTTATTTTTTACGTTTTTATCATAAAAATGGAGTTTTGACTGAAACAAGGTAAAACTGGTCAAAAAGACCAACTATTAAGTGTTGTGCCGATTAAGTGGTGATTTTCCGTTGAATTGATGAATTATAAATATCCCGATTTAGGGATACTATTTCCCGAAATCGGAACACTAAATAAACACCGACTAGTCTGCAGGCATTGTTACCTTAGCAAATGCATCAAAAAGAACTTGGCTAGTTACATCATTACCACTGCATTGTTCGCTTAAATGACGGCGGAATTGTCTTGCGCCAGCCAAACCATTACATAAACCAAGCATATGACGAACAACATGCCAAACTCGTCCCCCATTAGCTACAGTCGTATCAATATAACGAGCCATTGTTTCAATGATTTGTTCGCGAGACAAAATATCATTATTGGCTTGATAAATAGCATTATCCGCCTCTACTAACATATAAGGATTTTGATAAATCTCACGACCAATCATAACACCATCAATATGTTTCAAATGTTCATTAGCTTCTTCAAACGTTTTTACGCCACCGTTTATCGAAATGTCAACTTGAGGGAAGTCTTCTTTAATTTGGTAAACACGGCCATAATCTAGTGGCGGAACTTCTCTATTTTGTTTAGGACTTAAACCACTTAGCCAAGCCTTTCTCGCATGAATAATGAAATGCTTACAATCTGCTTGAGAGACTACATCAATAAAATTATGTAAAAATTCATAACTGTCTTGATCATCAATACCTATACGAGACTTTACCGTAACTGGAATATTGGCCGCAGCTTGCATTTCATTCACACATTCAGCGACTAATGCTGGTTCTGACATTAAACAAGCACCGAATCGACCATTTTGAACGCGATCAGATGGACATCCTACATTGATGTTTACTTCATCATACCCATACTGTTCGGCCATTTTAGCGCACTCTGTCATAGCTTTAACATCACTACCACCCAGTTGTAACACGACAGGATGCTCTTCATTATTGAATGACAAATAATCTCCTTTGCCAAAGATAATTGCCCCCGTAGTTACCATTTCAGTATAAAGAACAGTGTGTTTTGACATGACACGATAAAAGTAACGGCAATGTCGATCAGTCCAATCGAGCATGGGCGCAACGGAAAGTCGGTGATCTATTGGGTTAGCTGAGTTTAGCGGTTTTACTGGGATTGACACAAAAACACCTTATAAATATACTGTACATAATTACAGTGAATTACCGTGGGTTACCTTGAGTTTCGATATGTAGTACCCCATATGTACCCCATAAAAAAGTAGGATTAATGATGGCATCTTTTACAATTGAAAAACGTACAAAGGCAAACGGTGACTTTTCTTATCGCTGTAAAATCGTTGTTAAACAAAAAAACGTAATTATACACCGAGAATCTAAAACATTCCGTAAAAAAGAACTCGCTCGTACATATGGAAGGAGGCGTGTACAAGAAATAGAAAATGATGAAATTGGTATTAAGAAAACGATACCTCTCAGCACATTATTAGATTTATATTTTGAAGATGTTCATTTATGGGAAAAAACAGGAAGGACTAAGCAATATGTTATCAAAATGCTTAGGGACTGTGACATAGCGAAAATACAAAGTAATAAACTGAAAACTAGCGATTTAATTACACACTGTAAAATAAGACAACTAGCAGGAGCGAAGCCTGCAACTGTTTATCATGATATTTGTTATTTACGTGCAGTAATGAAAAAAGCTTATCCAGTTTTTGATATTGAAGCCAATTGTTCCGTTTTTGATGAAGCGATACCCACACTCATAGATATGGGTTTAATTGGTAAGAGTGACCGAAGAACGAGAAGACCAACACAACTTGAACTAGATAAATTGAAAGTTGGGCTAGAAATAAGGGAAAAACAAAAGCCAAATGGGCATGTAAGAATTCCTTATTTAGATATTTTAGATTTCAGTATTCTAACGTGTATGCGTATAGGTGAAGTTTGTAAACTTAGATGGGACGATTTAAATCTAAAACATAAAACAATTATTGTTAGAGACAGAAAAGATCCCCGTAAAAAGGAAGGTAATCACATGATTGCCCCACTCTTAGGTGAATCTTTCAGTATTGCCACTAAACAACCTAAAACTAGTGAACTAATTTTTCCCTATAATTCAAGAAGTGTTACCGCAGGGTTCCAAAGAGTAAGAAATGATTTAGGAATAGAAGATTTGCGTTATCATGATTTAAGGCGTGAAGGGGCAAGTCGGCTTTTTGAGCAAGGGTATTCTATTGAAGAAGTAGCCCAAGTAACTGGCCATAGAAATCTAAATATTCTTTGGCAGGTTTATACGCAGTTATTTCCGCATAAATTGCATGAGAAGTTTAATACTTAGCAGAGATTTGTCTCATCACCCAACCACATAATATTATTTATAATCAATGACCTTTAAAGGACTGCCGATTTGAGCACCGAAAAGATACCCTTAAAGTTTATATCGCGAATTTTCTATTGGTATTAACATTAATAAAAGTTGCAAATTACTCATATCATAATCAAACAGAGAATTAAGTAGTACATTTACTAATGATAATTATTACTACTATAAATTACACACCATACTGCAATTATATAAGATATATTCTGTGTGATATTAAAGCGAGACTAAATAAGGCATAAAGTTGAGGAACTCGGATAACTATGGTTTTCTGAAAGAAATCGATAAAATAGTCATTCTTAATTAAACTCAAAAAAGTATAATCCTCGAGTACAGGTCTATATTTATACATTAGAATTATTTTATCTCCCTTGTCCTCTACTTGTATTCCATTTTCTATAAGTTCACTCCTTATTTTTCTAAGGTTTGAAAGGTAAGTTGTTGTTATTGTCTTAACAACAAATTCCTCTCCTACCTCTGTAACACCAGAAATACTAAAAAAAGCCACTCTTGGAAAATCAGGGATAGTTTTTATTTTTGAATCACAAATATTAAGGCAGACATCGTTAGCTAGGTCTTTTGACACCTGTCTAAAAAAGTTTGTTTTAAGAGAAAAATAAGAAGCACTTTTTAGTGATTTTATGTGCGATTGGAACCAAATAAAGTAATAAACCACAGCAAAGGCTATAAATAAATACATTAATTGTGGTTGGTCAACCAAGCCTCTAATAACACCTAAATTTACTTCATATCCATTTTCGCTTTTAGGCTTAATAAAGGAAGCTGCAATAGCAACAGTACTGGAAACCATAATGCTTCGACGAATAGTAAATAGCCTTTCATCAAAATCAATCCTAAAGCTAGACCTAATATGTACGTGAGCTTGTTCTAAAACATGATTTTTCACTTTACTTTCCTACTTATGGTGTTAAAACAGTCAATAATGATAACTAAACGTATAATATATTTATATCAGACATAACCTAAAGTACTAATTATAAAGTTAAAACCCTAGTGAACTTTATAAAAATCATGTTTCATTAAAAATAACACACCGCTGAGCATAAAAAAAACTTTACCCCCGTATTACTAGACGGGGGTACTAATAAATATAATATTGATTGTTTGAAGCGGTATCAAAACTTACCCTTAAAGTCCTTTACAACTTTATCATTCACATTAATAGAAACGTCAATTCTCTGGTATGTATTTATTCCTGCATATGGTGAAGACGCTGCGATTAAATAAGGAAATACTAGTCTCAAGTCACTACTTAAACCTTCATTGCTTATACTAGTCTTCCAAAGTTGAATTTCTCTATTTGATATTTTGTATTCGGAATAGTCATAGGCCGTTAAAAATGCGTATTTATTATATGTGACCCTTGTTCCTACTTTAGATTGATACCCTGTGACACCGTACTGAGGCGTAAGAGTAGTACTAGCAGCAGTTGTTGTAGTATTCCCAGAAGTTGTTGATGTACCGTATGTATATGCCGAAGAAACACCAGTTTTCCCCCACGTAGGCAATGTATAACTATAATGATGTGTTTTGGGATCTCCTATCCCATAAGACAAGACAATAACTAAATCTGCACTTTCTTTACTATCAGCTTTCGCATATCCCTTAGATAAAAGCATTTTCTCTACATAGGTTGAAAACTCTTGAAACTGAAGATCATTTACGGAGACATTTTCATTTCCAGGCAATAAGAAATAATTTTTATGATGTATTGCTTGCTTAGAAGCTAATGAATCTACTGAGATGATGTAGTTAGGTTGACTTCCTCCAACAGCAATAACGCAGCCCGTTAAAAATATACTTACAACAAACAGTAACAATATACGCATAAACTTCTCTTATTTGATTTTAAATAATATTATAAGGAAAGTTCTACATTGGGTGAAATAAACCTTCCTTGGTTAGTAGTTATAATTATTAACACATAAAATAAGTGCTTGCTAGGTATAGTTTTTATTTAATAGTAAAATGTAAGATTGATTAAAATTAAATTTTCATACATTTAGAAAATAATAATTAGAGAATATTTTAATGAGGCAATCCAAGAACAACATTATGTGTATTAGAGTTTTTCATTTTATTAAGCAGGTCATAGAATTCATCTAGCTCTTCTCTAGTAGCTGTTAAGGAAAGGGCTTTATCTGATAGGAGATTCATCCGTTCAATTTCTTCAATAGTCATAAATAACATTCCTTGTACATTTGTTAATAAATTGTAACGTAGACTATTGAGAAGTCAAAAAATGAGGTGCTTTAATTTCGCGGTTATTAAGACATGTTTTGCAGGACGGCAGTTATCGATTGAAACTACCGATAGTTGCACGTTGCTGAGGATAGGAAATCAATTAACTTTCGTGCGGCCTTGAAGTGATTCAGTGCTTCTTTTGTAAATACTCCCCAAACATCGCAAGCTAATCTGTTTACGATAGAACAAAGAAGTTTCCGCTACGCTATATTAAACCAAAGATATTTATTACAGGCACCTTCCCGCTTGCGCGGGTCCCTTCCTGTAAAAATAACATTAGTT
>Ga0209395_1002007_pt1 | contig 27525 bp, 24 predicted proteins | sample GOMGulsemesocosm_3_FD_184635 | JGI IMG/M metagenome (GOLD analysis project Ga0209395, IMG submission 184635) | Methane-oxidizing microbial communities from mesocosms in the Gulf of Mexico - GOM9D Gulf of Mexico (SPAdes) (version 2) | ecosystem: Environmental > Aquatic > Marine > Cold seeps... | reverse complement strand
CTTTACCTGTGACTTTTACCGTGCCAGCATACGTAGAACCACCACAGGTTGTTTTTTGATAATTAAACCAAATTTCTGTATCAGCGAGTTTACTTTGAGTTGATAAACAATGGTTATTAGTGAACATATGATTTTCTGCACCAACACGCCAACCTGTACATAAGCCAGATCCTGCCATTAATAAACGAGCAACAGGTCTAGTTCGCTCAAATTCAGTTGCATGACTCGATGCCCAGCAAACCGCGTCTACACGTTCGTTAATGCCACAAGTAGAAGTGGGATCAATTTCTGAAGTATTGTCATTGAAATCTAGCACTTCATTTTGACCTGCATTGATTTGGTCTATTTCTAATTTATTTGAGGGTTGCCACTCTATACCTTCAGGAAGATGTAAAGTCACTATGGCTTTATCTCCAAATACAGACATTGCAGAAAATTGATTAAGACCATTTTCACCTTTTTCTACACTGAAAGTAGCGTCTTTATGATTGATTCCGTTATAAGTATATATTTCACTGCTATCTTGGCTGGCAACAGTTACATAAGCACCTGTAGGGATATAAAATTGTTTGAAGTGGACTTTAATAAATTCAGCACCTGGTTCTGCAATAATTTTTTGAACGATACTTTGATTATTTTCATTCGTTATCGCACTTTTTTTAGGTGAAAATGCAATCGTATGTTTTATTGTTTTTGCGATAGTGACTGGTGGAGCTGATATATTTTGAATTATAGGTTTTGCATTTATTGTTGTAGTTAATAGCCCTAATGTTAATAAACTGGCTCGGTGTAATTTGTTCATATCGTTATCCTTAGCTCTTTGTGTTTGAATTAGGTACAAGTTAGTAGTCTAACCAATAAATAACAATAATATTTAGATGAATAGTTTAAATTTTTCCTAGATTTAGCGTAAAACTTTGTATTTAGGTACATTAATTTAAGTTGAATTATATGAGAGGTGATTCACTGGCAATTTCATAAAACTAGTCTAAGGGACTATTTTTAGACTGTAGGTAGTCAAAATATAGTTTAGTTACTTTCAACTTTGGTAGCAGTAATTAATAAACGCATAGGTTTCTATTATTTTGCAATTACTTCGATGTATAATTTTAAATATATACCGTGAATTTTAGATACTGCAATGAAAGAGTGTAATCAATGTGGCAAATGTTGCATAAAGTATGGCGCTGCTGATTTAAGCATTACGAGTGAAGAAATTGATATGTGGGAGCTGTTTTCACCGCATATATATGAATATGTAAAAGATGGAAAAGTTTGGTTTGATCCAAAGACAGGAAAGCAATTTAGTTTATGCCCATTTCTAGACACTGAGCCAAGTATTCCAAATGAGCCAGTTAAATATACTTGCTCAATTTACCATGATCGCCCTGAAGATTGCCGACATTATCCTACCAGTATTTCTGAAATGGTAAGAGATGAATGTGAAATGATTGAAGTTATTGATATAGAAAATCCTAAAAAAGCGCAAACTAAACTCGATATATTAATGATAGATAGTCGCCCACCTTACGGAGATGTATGAAAATAGATGTTTTACAAAACCCAGATCAAGAGCTAATTGATTACCTTGATAAAAAAATTGCTGATTTCAATTGGGCTAATTGGGAGATACAAGAACGAAAATCCTTAGCTGTTCAGATTAAAAATAAACAAGGAGAAGTGATTGCTGGAGCAGCAGGGCGCTCATTTGGTAATTGGTTGCAATTGAGTACTTTGTGGGTATCTGAAAGCTTGAGAGGTCAAGATATTGGTAGCCAAATATTAAAGTCTTTTGAAGATGCAGGTAAAGCAAGAGGGTGTATTCAATGTTTATTAGATACGCTAAACTTTCAAGCTATGCCGTTTTATAAAAAACATGGCTATGAAACACAATGGATTCAGCAAGATTATCCCAAAACTGGCTGCAAGTATTTCATGATAAAAACATTATAATTGAGCGTTAAATTGAATATTAAAGAAATTGATTACCAAACAGCATTACCGATAAGACATGAAGTTTTATGGCCTAATAAACCAGTGTCTTTTTGTAAAGTTGAAGGCGATGAAACCGCAAAACATTTTGGTGTTTATGTTAAAGATCAATTAGTCACAGTGGCATCAATATATATCAATGGGACAAACGCACGACTGAGAAAATTTGCCACTTTGTCTGATTTTCAAGGGCAAGGGTTAGGGTCATACTTAATCAAACATATTATTGAATTATTAAAATCAAAAAATATTGATTTATTCTGGTGTGACGCCCGAAAAGCAGCTCTCAGTTTTTATCAAAAATTAGGTATGAAGCAGCAAGGTCGTGATTTTGATAAATCGGGTATTTCGTATATTAAAATGGCTGTGAAACTGAATAGCGCCTTAAGCATAAAAGGTTGTTAAAATGAACGCCACTACCAAACATTGCCGTTTTTTGATAGCAAGACTAGGATAGATATTAAAAGTTCATATCCTAAGAACGAACCTACGGGAGCAGGAAAAACAACCTGGCTTTGAATTCCCGATGAATGGCACGTTAATTAACGGAAATATTATTAGTAAAGGAGCCATTCATAAATGGATGAAATCGAAACTTATATTTCAAATATACCGATAGAACGACAAGCTGCTTTTATTAAACTACGCCAAATAATTTTAGATAATCTTCCTAAAGGGTTTGAAGAGCAAATGAGTTATGGCATGCCGGGTTTTGTTGTGCCGCATAGTTTATATCCCGCAGGTTATCATTGTGATCCTAGTTTGCCATTACCCTATACCAGCATTGCCAACCAAAAAAACTTTATTGCTTTATATAGTTCATCTATTTATGCAGATAAAAATATATTGAACTGGTTCGTAACTGAATATCCAAAATATTGCTCTACAAAATTAGATATGGGGAAAAGTTGTATCCGGTTTAAAAATGTAAACAAAATTCCCTATGAATTGATTGCGCAATTGATGAAAAAGATGACAGTTAAACAATGGATTAAATTATATGAAAAAAGAAATACATAAACATTGTTTTAAACTAAAATAAATTATTGAATAGTTTTAAATATTTAACTTCAATGGTATTTTAGTTTTTAAAAGTACCAAAAAAGCGAATATATGAGCAATAAGACCGTTATACTTTCTAATCTTTGGTTAAAATCAATCGTCTTTGGTTGCGTTGGTGGTTTAATCAATCTCTTACCGCTTTCTTTTTTATCAAATACTGAATTTCTCTTTGGTCAATTATTTGCATTTTATATTTTATTTAAATACGGACTTCGTTATGCACTTGTAACTGGTTCTATTGCAAGTAGTTTTCTATTTATAAAGTGGGGACATAGTTGGTCTGCAATTGTACTCACTCTTGAGTTATTTTGGTTATATAAATTTTCAATTCAAAAGCATAAACCTATTTTCAGTACGGGTATCATCTTCTGGTTGTTAATAGGCATCCCTATCGTAGGTGCCATTGGTATATTTATTTTAAATTTACCTTGGTTATCTATAGTTATTGCACAAGTTAAATATTTACTAAATGCCATGGTATGTTTGTCAATTGCAAATATTGTGTATTTATATTCAACTAAATTTTTATCACAAAATCAAAAGCATAAAATATCTTTAGAAAGCTTACTTAATCAAACAATTAGTACTTTAGTTGGCTTAGCTATTTTAGCTGTCACATTGATCGTTATTAATTTTAACCATCAAAAATTTCAATATGATGTGCGAACGCAACTAACAAATAAAGCGAGTGATATTGCTAATTTAGTTGATACACATTTAACACGCCATGCAAATGCGATTAAAGTTGAGTCTCAGAGCATCATTAATGGCGTATCTCGTCAAGATGCTATTAATAATTTAGCTGAGAACTATCCATATTTTTTAACTAGCTTTACAGCTGATAAAGCTGGCTATATTGAAAGTGCTGTCCCAAGCAGCTTTCTCAATAAATTTAAAAATAAGAGTTTTTCAGTCAGTGATAGGGAGTATTTCAAACAAAGTAAAATGACTAAACAGGTTTATATTTCAGATGCTTTTGAAGGTCGAGGTTTTGGTAATGATCCTATCGTTGCAATCGCGAAAGGCATTTACATTAAGGACAATTTTACGGGTATTATTGAAGGCTCATTAAATTTAAAAGACTTTTCAAATTATCAACCCAAATTATTTGATCAAGTTGTGGATTTGTTGATTTTAGATAAAGAAAATAAAGTTGTATTCTATTCAGGTGAAATGAATTATCCGATTTTAAGTAAAGTATCTAAAGATAAATTAGCATTATTAAATACAAATGATAATAACCCCGTATTTACGGCAAAAGATAATGAAGCATACTTTGTTAGCAATCAAAAATCACAACAAAGTCAGTGGCGTTCTATTTTGTTTTTTAAACAGTCTTATATAGAAATGCAGTCAGCTTTATCATGGTTGAAAGCCATTTTAGCTATGTCGTTTATTTTTGTGCTAGTTTTTGCTTTTACTACTAAATTAAGCCGTTGGTTGGTATCTGGCATACATTCATTAAGTCAGCAAATGAATGCTTTTAATCCAATGAAAAACACCAGTTTAGAATTTAATAAACAACAGTCTTGGTATGAAATAGATCAACTTCAGCAGCAGTTTAATAAATTAGCCAATAAGCTTAATATTAGTTTTTTTGAACTGGCAAAGTCAGATAAAGAAAATTCAGAACTTAATCGTAAATTGAGTTCGTATAATGAAAATTTAGCGTTAGAGGTAGAAAAAACGACACATAGTTTGAAGATGAGTATGCAAGTTGCTGAGCGGGCAAATAAGGCAAAGTCTATTTTTCTCGCCAATATGAGCCATGAAATTAGAACACCAATGAATGGCATTATTGGTATGAATAATATTATTCTTAAAATGCCAGACTTACCTAATGATGTGCTAGAAAAAGTACAATTAACTCAGAGTTCTGCAAATACATTAATGACATTACTCAATGATATTTTAGACTTTTCTAAAATAGAAGCAGGCCAATTAAAGCTTGAACAGTGTAAAACAAATTTGCATGATTTATTTAAAGAGTGCGCACAAATATTTCAGCTATCATCTTTACAAAAAGATGTATTATTTACTTTAAATGGTCTAAATCAGTTACCTACTTGGGTGAATACAGATCCCGTAAGGTTAAAGCAAATAATAGTAAATTTATTGTCAAATGCAGGGAAGTTTACAAACAAAGGAGAAGTTAAATTAAATTTAGCGTATACCAATGATACCCTAAGAATTGCAGTTGTTGATACTGGTATTGGCATAAGCTTAGAACAACAAAAAAGATTATTTACAGAATTCAATCAAGCTGATAGTTCAACAACCAGAAAATATGGCGGAACAGGCTTAGGCTTGGCTATTTGTCGAAAATTAGCTTTATTATTTAACGGTTCATTGGAATTACAAAGTGAGATTAGTAAAGGAAGTTGTTTTAAAGTGAGTATTCCATTAACAACACTGCACATGGTAAAAGTAGATGAAGTGCCCATAATAGATAACTTTGATTTATCTGGTAGAACTATTTTACTTGTAGAAGATAATAATATAAATCAGATTGTTGCAGCCACTATGTTGAAGTCTTTTGGCGCTAATGTTGAGATTGCTGAAAATGGTAAAATAGCATTAGATAAACTCTCTCTAAAAGCATATTCCGCTGTATTAATGGATTGCCAAATGCCAGTAATGGATGGATTAGAGGCAACAAAATTCATCAGGAATTGTCCTGACAAATACGGTAAACCGATTATAATTGCGCTTACAGCAAATGCATTCAAAGAAGATCAACAAAGGTGCTTAGCTGTCGGTATGAACGATTTTATAAGTAAGCCAATAGAAGATAAAATTTTATTATCGGTACTTAAGAAGTGGTTAACAAAAAGTATGGAATAAAAAATGCTCTGAGTTATTAAAACCAGAGCATTAGAGGGCTTTACTTATTTTATAAATTAAGTATCGTTATTGGCATTGCCAACAGTTTATTACTGTAGGTGCACTAAACCAACTCAGATTACTATTGCCAACAGACTCAGCCCATGGCTTAATTTCAGGGTAGGCATTAGTAATATCAACCCGCTCAAATGGATGCTTCCAACGAGATGTTATATTAAGCGCCCATGGTAAATTACCTGACGTAACATAGTATCTTCCGCTACTACTTGATGAGTCATCATCTTGAGTACCAAATTTAGACTGATCAGCTAAGTCTGTAGGTGGATTATGCGGTAAATGTACTTCTACTCCTCTATCATAAGTAGAAAAAATGAAAGGGTTGTAAGGTGCAGTACCTAAAGCATTACTACTTACCGCATTTTTGAAGCTGAAAGAGAAACTGACATTTTTTGACGTTTTGACATCGCCTGGCATAGTATTAAAAAACTCAAATCCACCAGAAGCCGGCATCAAGGTATGTAGGTTGTTTATAACAACAAATACAAGCTCTCCTGAGTGACCTGATTCAGGCTCAATAGACTCGCTGATACCTGATTGAGTAATGCTAGCGCTTTGTACATCTGATGAATTAAAACCATCAAAACTTAATGCAAAACCATTTGCTTTAGCGGCACCCCTAGAAACAAACTCAGCGTTAAAGTTAATTTGTTTTACTTTATTTTCACTATCAGTAATACGTTCAAAGTAGTAGTGGAGCACTAAGTCGTTTAAATCATAGTCGCCTTTTTCTGGCCATAAATCTTCAAATGCTAAAGTGTACTCACCAAAAACAGGCGCTCTTGAAATAAAAGCTCTTAAAGGATCTTGTGGGTATGCATCATAAGCATCTAATACACCATCATTATCACTGTCTCCCAAGGTCGGGAAGGTGACAGTTGTTGAAGATCCGACAATGCCATTGCTATCTGTGGGTGTGATAGTGACACGCCAGCGTTCACCAAAAGCGGTTTCACTTGATGGAACTGTATTACCTGTGTGTTCACTTTTCCCTGCAAAAGTATCATCAACAAAATAGCCTTGCCCAACGTCAACATACCAACGATAAGTATATGTAACAGAGTCGCCATCAGGATCTGCAGGTGTCGGCCCAATAATTGTTATGATTAAGTCATCATTAACTGAAGTTACTGTATTTGGTGTATAACTGACTTCAGGTTGATATGGCGGGGAATTATTTGTTTCTATATAAGTGATCGTAAGTAAACTGAAATCAAGTGTTGTAGCCCAATACTTTTCGTTATGGTTCATATCTATATCTAAAAAAACATTAATCAAACCATCGTCACTGATACTTGCTAAGGGCACATCAAAATAAGTTTCAGACCAAGTATTATTTGTACCTTGTAGTAAACCAGGATCTAAATTCACTGCATCAACTGATATGCCATCATATTCACCATTTTCGCCATGGCTAGTCTCAGAATCTACATCCCAACCTTTGATTAGTAAGGTTGCACTTTGTATTTGATAGTTACTATTACTAAATGCCGAAAAACTATGCTGCCATCCGTAGTCTTCATTAAACCAAGAATATTCATCAAAACCATACCCACTAGGAGCAAGATAATGGGGTGAAGTTGAACCCGCAGTTATTTTTTGAGTATAGGTAAATGTGCCATCGCCATTATCAATCGTTTCTTGCTCAGTTGGATCTGCCAGGCAAAAATATGATAAAAAACTGAATATGAATACAGATATTATATTAAATCTATTTTGTATATTCATTTTGACCTCCTATAGATCTGAAGTGACTGAGATATCACAACCTAAAGCAACTAGGCTTTGGATTTCTGATAATTCAATTCTTTGAGAGCAAGAAATACCATCAAGATCCACATCAACTATGATCCCTAACCAGGTATTAGGGATATTAAATGTTACTGGTAGTTCACCATACTTATTAGTCATCCCAGTAAATGCAGCTGTCGTGATCACATTATCTTCTTGATCAATACCAAATACTTTTACGATATGTTTGCCACTGATTGACATACCATCAAGTTGAGGGAGGAGGGATTGTGTATCAGATGATAGAGGCCGATTTGAAACATTTTTGTCATTATAATTACTCACTAATTTCATTGTTATTTTAGCTTTTGTTTGCATTGACCAATCAAAGTTTTCTGGCGCAGATATATCTGTAAAAGAAGTTGATTGATTTGTATCCGTATCAGTTGGAGGCAGTTCAGTAACTGGTGGGTTTGTCGCCTCAGGAGTTTGTGATGTTTCTTTATCACCTCCACCACCGCAAGCAATTATTAAAATTGTAAGTGAAACTAATAGCGTACGTAAAAGTATCATAATTAATAATCCTTAAACTTTGATTGAAAATTAAGAAGAGCAGGAATTAAGCCATATTCAAGATATTGTTATTTATGGTTATTATTTTTGCATTTTCAGTTTTTTTGCATAATGCGATGCATCTTTGATTTAGTTCTGACAAAATTTCGTATATATTCAAAAAAGCTATCGATTATTTTAAAGGTACTTACATTGAAAAAAGTTCTAATCTTTGGGAATTCCGGCTCTGGCAAGTCTACCTACGCAAAAAACCTTAGCTTAAATATAGGACTAGCACATTTAGACTTAGATACAGTGGCATTCCAAACTGACAACCCAATACAAAGAAAACCTATTCAGGAATCAATGTCTGAAATCATTGCCTTCATCGAACAAAATGACGACTGGGTAATTGAAGGCTGTTATGGTGATTTAATTCTGTGCCTTTTTGAGTACGCTAACGATTTAGTTTTCTTAAACCTTCCTGTAGAACTTTGCCAAGAAAATGCAAATAATAGACCATGGGAGCCTCATAAATATCAATCAAAAGCAGCACAAGACAAAAATCTGCCTATGCTTTTAGATTGGATTGCTGGTTATTATCAGCGAGATGATACGTTTTCTTTTGACAACCATAATGGTCTTTATGAAAGATTCAAAGGAAGTAAAAAGCAGATAACTTCGAATTGTGGGTAAACTTAAATATAAATAATCTTAAGAGTAATATATGGAATACGCATCGGGGTTAATTGAGTTAAAACCTGACACAGATATAAAAGTTGAGCAGTGGAAAAATGTTATTGCATCCCGACTTGATGAAGCCGCGGCAACTTTGCAAGATGAACAAGTGCAAATCGAATCTTGGTTTAAGGTTGAAATAGATAATAAAAAATACTTATTATGGTATTTAAGAGCTAAGTCAATTCAAAGGGTATTTGAGGTTTCTATGAAACTTAAGCATCCCATTGATAAATTTCACTATGAATTAATGGCTGAGATCACCGCTACAAATGGTAATATTTTAGCGACACCTTTGATTGATATCCCACGGGAGTAATATCTGTGCATTTATTTTATATCATTATACAAAGGAATTTAATTTGAGTAACTTAGGAGTATATCTATTATTACCAATTAGTATATTGATTGGTATTTCATTGGCATCTCAAGCGGGTGTTAATTCTCAATTGAGGCTTGCCTTAAGCAATCCTATACAAGCTGCTTTTATTTCATTTTTAGTGGGTACAATTATTTTAGGTATCGTCGCATTTTTACAAGGTGATACTTGGTTTAAATCGGGTACTTTGACAACGATACCTTGGTGGGCTTGGATTGGTGGCTTGTTAGGGGCTTTCAACATCGCAATGTCTATATTTTTGGCGCCAAAATTAGGCGCTGTTGTACTCACTGTTTCAGTTGTATGCGGTCAAATACTTGCGTCTTTAGCACTTGATCACAATGGCTGGTTGGGTTTCCCAAAAATAGAGATAAGCATCAACCGAATTGTTGGTGCCATATTTGTAGTAATAGGTTTGGTTTTAGTGGCTAAAAAGTAACAGTTAATTTCAGCTTACTTTAACTTCTCTATTAAAAAATCAATAAAAGCGCGGATCACGGGTTTTGGATGTTTACTGCCATGATAAACCGCATAAATATCACCGCTCGAACCTTCATGTAATGAAGATGTCCAATCAGGTAAACATACAGTAAGCTTGTTTGCTGCAATTAAGTCTTTCAACATCCAGTCAGACATTTGTACAATTCCGCCATGAGCAACTGCGGCTTCTAATAGTGGTGTACCACCTTTAGATCTTAAATTTCCCTGCACTGGGACTTTGATGTATTTATTTTTTTTATTAAAGTGCCAATAAGTTCTTTGCCTATCGTTATCTAATAATAAACAATTAAATTTAATCAGTTCTTCAGGCTTTTTAGGTATGCCATGCTGTGCTAAATATTTATGAGAGGCACATAATAAGGTTTCATTAGCTGATAACATTCTTGCATGTAAGCAGGAATCTGCTGGACGTCCGATGCGAATGCCGATATCAATATTTTCGCTATTTAAATCTACCATTTGATTATCTAAATCTATCGACACTTTTACTTTTGGATATCGATTTAAAAATTCAGGTAAAATAGGGGAAATGCATAAACGGCCAAAGCTTTCAAAAACAGATATTTTTAGTATACCTTCAGGTTCAACATTGACCTGATTCATAGAAGATATAAGTGAATCAGCATCAGTTAATAATTTTTCAGCGCCTTCTAAAAACTGTTGGCCATCTTGGGTTAATAACAAACTACGTGTACTGCGTTTGAATAAAGTAACACCTAGCTTTATTTCTAAGTTATCAATATTTCGAGCAACAGAAGAGGGCGCCATATTTAAAATAGTCCCCGCTTTTGAAAAACTACCACAATCGATTGTTTTAATAAAAATTCGAATTAAATCTAGCAATTTTGCATCCAATTTATCTTTGCAAAATACGCAAAGGTGATTCACTTATTGTGTCTATTCTAATGATTGAGAGTGAAGCATACAATTAACTTATTCACTTATTAAATAAACATAAATAGGAAAAATGATGAAGGATAGATTAAGAGTAGATCAAGTAGAATCACAAGCTTATAAACCAATGTATGCTTTAGAAGAATACTTAAATACAACTGATATCGAGCCTAGTTTAAAAGGGCTAATTAAATTAAATGCCTCGATCATCAATAAATGTGCTTATTGTATTCAAATGCATTCAATTGAGGCTCGAAAAAATGGTGAAACAGAACAAAGAATATATGCTTTACCGGCTTGGCAAGAGTCCCCTTTATTTAGTGAGATTGAGCGAGCGGTGTTGCAACTAACAGAAGAAGTTACGTTAGTGAGTGAACAAGGCGTAACAGATATGACATATCAAAAATGTGTCACACAATTAGGGGAAAAGCTGGTAGCGCAGTGCATTATGCATATAGTGACTATAAATGCATGGAACCGAATCGCACTCGCTACAAAAATGATACATTAAATACCATTCTTCTTTTCAAAGTGGTTTAACATTTTTCTTGCTCGTTCAGCCATTTTTTCATCACTGATTTGAGTCAAAATGATTTTTGCTTGTTCAATGTCATTAGAAATTACATCCATAAAAATACGATAAATAGCTTGATCTTTTATCGTATGATTATCTAACTGTTTAATCCAATTATCCGCTGCTGATGGATCTTTTACATACCATTGTGAGGCTATATTAGGTATGAGTTTTTGTAATTGGTCATTATCAGTTATTTTAGATAATGCTTGTACGGCCTGTTCAGGGTTTTGGCGGCCCCAACTATAAAAAACTGTTTGTTGTGCATCTTTAAATCCAGGCTCTTCACTGTATTGATTTAACCAAGTATTTGCCTCTTGAATATTATATCGACTTTTCTCATAAATCATGGCCGATAACATCGCATTCTTGGCTTTCTGATTTGTAGCAGAGTCTAAGTAACTCTGTGCAGATTCAGGAGATAAGTTTATTAAAGATCTCGAAATACTCCGAAAGACACTCTGTGAAGCATTTAAATTTTCAGCCCATTGCATAGCCTCTTTTGGAGACTTTCTACCATATGTTTTCGCTACCTTATTTAATAAACTTTGATTGCTTGTTAAGGCATTTTTTTCAATATATTGTGTTGCTGCTTGTGGGTCGTATGTTGCCCACTCTGATATTGCTGTATCAATGATCTCATTACCAAGCTGTTCAGAAAATCCTTGGGCCACTAGAACTGCATGTTCTCCATCTTTTTTAGCCAACTCAGACATTATGCTGGTTATATAGGTTGATTGTTCGCCATGTTTAACCTGTGATACAGCTGTTAATGCTGATTCGGGATCTGAATCTGCCCATTGTATAAATACCTCATTTATTAATCTTTCTTTTTCACGATTAGCTAAATTTGAAGTAATGAGTTTATTTTGAAGTGAAAGGTAACTATCTGGTGAAGCAGACTGCCACTTTTTAATGACAGTGCGAAACATATAATACCTCTCTCTTGTAGGCAGAGTTAATGCTAATAGCTTTTCAAATGCAAGCTGTGGATTCATTGAGTCTAGCTTTGCGCGTAATACTTTTTGTTGCATTTGGGGTGAAAACTGATCTGCTTGCGCAAATAAATAGTCATTGTGTTTAAAGTGGTTATCTTTTAATAAATAGCCAAAGTAGTACTCTTGCTGTTTTAAATGAAAATTATCTTTAACAAATGAAAGCGCACTTTTAATATCAATTAATGCCCAATCATGCAATATACCTCTGAAAGAGCGAGCGGCCTTTTTATCTAAAGGTTCTTGATATAAATTAAAGTAAGAATAATATAGTTCTGCGGTCGCTAATGGATCAATTAAAAGCATTTTTTGTCGCACAATATGCGATAGTTTGATGGTTGAGTCATGTTTTTCTAAATTAAACAAACTTGTTAAATTATCTGATAATTCAGAGAAACTCATATGATTTGCTAACTTATGCGCTGCTAATCCTTGTTCAAACCCCGTGCCTATCTGGGATATTTGTTTGAAGTTATTAAATTTAGTATGTGCTATCTCTGATTTATTAAAAGCGTTATTAGTAGTGTTGTCTTGATAGGCTATTAAGTTGGTTGATATGTCAGTATTGTTGTTTTCTAGTGACTCATTAGTAGTAACGTTATGTGGTATCACATTTATATAAGTAACTAAAGCACCAAAAAACATTGAAATAACAGTAACTACACTATATTTAATTACGTTAGAACTCATCATATACTTTTAAATAACCTTACACTTGATTTTAGTATTATAACTTAGATGATGAACTTAATTTTTACAATAGTTCAATTAGATAGTGCATTAATAGATTGATGATTTTAATTTAAAATAACAAACGCCCAATGAGGCCATTGGGCGTTTAAAGTAATAAGATGTAAACCTAAATCATGAGACTTAAATTAGTTAAAATTGATAGCTGATATTTAAGTCAAACGTTCTTGGTAATATATAGCGACCATTTGAAGATAATGCATTACGAGGATCTCCTTCGGTAAGTGCTTCTTCATCAGTTAAGTTACTTACAGAAACTTGCATTTTAACTTCATCTGTTAAATTTAAAATTAAACCTAAGTCTATTTTTTCATATCCCGGTAATGTCACCGTATTTTCATTGTTAGCAAAGCGGTCACCAACAGCAGATACCGTACCGTATAGGGTTGCATACATACCATTAGAAAAATCAATATCGTAACTTGGCGTCATTCTTATCTGCCAGCTAGGTTGTCTTTGTGCTTCGTTACCTAAATTGTCAGGGCTTTGCGTAATTTCTGTTTCTTGAATGGTTGAATTTAGGTTAACGGATAAACCGTTATCATTAAAATAATTGAAATCTACCTCTAAGCCGTAGGCTTCATTAGTTAAAATTTCAGCAGGCTGGCCTGGTTGAGATACAAAAGTATCGCCTTTTACTTCATTAAAGAATGAAGTGGCAAATAACTCGTAATTATCACTAGAGACCTTATAACCTAATTCGTATTGGCTTACTTCCTTAATGAGGTCTTCACCCTCTTCATAAGCTGAATAATTATCTCTGAAATCATCAAAAAATGGCATTTTGCTGCCTTTACTTATTCGAGCAAATACGCCTTGTTTTGGTGTGAACATCCAATTTACACCTGTGGTCCAAGCAATCTCGGTTTCATCATAAGATATTGCTTTGTTTATTGTGCCATCTAAGTCTTCATCCACTGTATATTCAATTTGATGATTTTCATTACGAATACCGGCATCTAAAGTGATTTGTTTGTTTATTTCATAAGATGCTGCAACATATAATGCTGATGTAGCGCCATCGCCAATACTGTTGATATCGTAATTCCAACCACAGCTATCTTGATTATCATTACAGTCAATACCGGTTAGCATTTCACCACCCGATTCAACAACATGATATGCTTGATTACCTAAAGACCACCAATCTTTCGCTTCAAATGTAGAATGATAATAACCCGCTGTAACTGAGCCTTTATCAAAAGTTTTAGTGATAGCTAAATCGTTAGTAAATGCTTCTATTTGCTTTTTAACGACCCAACGACCTATTTGTTGCACTACGGTAGAACCATCATATTCAGTGCCTGTTACTGCACCTATTGCTGTATTTCCACTATCAGCAACTGTTGAAAGCGCTGTAGCATCACCATTTGGCACTAAACCATAAGTATCAGCATCACCTTTAGTTAAAATAAATCGATTAACTAAACCCCAACCATTATCAAAAGACAAATCGATACTACCGCCAGATACTGAGCCGTCCCAGCCTCTGCCTTGGCCAAAATCTACTGTTTCACTGGTATTATTCGGACCATATTGAATCGTCGCATGGCGATTATTAGTGCCTATTTGCGTATATTCATTGTCTACGGAGCCAACATTAATAGGAGCGGGTAAATACCATACTCCGTGATCATCTGTTTGGCGGGTATATAAGTTGATTTTACCGTTATCTAATTTTTTAGTGATATTAATTGTAACTTGATTACCTTTTTCAGCATTAAAACCGGCATCTCTTACCCCTGGAGAGTTCTTAACATAGCCGCCAACCATAAAATATAAGTCATCAGCTAAAGTACCACTGAGTACCGCATCAATTCTTTGTAATCCATAATCTGATGTTGAATATTTTACAAGGCCTTCGGTACTTTCTGATCCTTCTTTTAATAAAAAGTTAGTTGTTAAGCCTGGCTGACCATTTGAAACAACAGGGTTTGGACCACCACGAAGGGCTTCCATAAATTCAACAGTTTCATCTAAGCGAAAGAGTGTTGAATTTTCTAAGAAAGAAAGAGTTGGTGGTGGAAATATAGGTGCACCTTGTAACTGAACCGTTAAAAAAGGTGCATCTCCACCACCGGGGAAGCCACGAACAAAAACATTAGCTCCTGATACACCGCCAGAGCTTTCGGCCCAAACACCCGGTATTGCTTTAAATAAATCAGCTGTGCTCTTTGGTGCAAGTTTTATAATGTCATCTTCAGAAAAAGAGCTGATGGCATAACTCGCCTCTTCTTTAGCAATACTTTTACCACTAAAGCTACCCGTGACAACGATGCTTTCAATTTTCTCTTTTTCTTCTGCAAATGCGCAAGTTGCTTGAAAACTTAATGCAATTGCAACCGCGATAGAAGAGTGTTTTAAGTGCTTATTCATAATATATAACCCCGTATGCCAATAATAGCAGTGCTTCATTAGCTAATAATTTTATTTGATATTATTTCCTTCCCCAGGAGCAATATAAAACAACAATGCAAACGTTTGCAAGATTTATTTGCAATCGTTTGCATTTAAGCTGAGCTTTGATTGCATTAAAGCTCAGTTATGTAATAATTCTTATGAAGTATTTTTTATACCCACTAGGAAGTAAGAAAAATTGTCTAACGAAACTAAACTAACGCTTGCGGGGCTTGCTAAATTAGCAGGAGTTTCAACCTCAACAGTATCTCGCGCTTTAAAAGATAACCCATTGATAAAAAAGGAAACGAGAGAGCGATTGCAGACTTTGGCGGCAGATCATAACTTCAGTTTAAATCACGCTGCGAGTCGTTTAAGAACGCAAAAAACCAATGTTGTCGCTGTGATATTAAACTTGGATGATGAAACAGATCAAAGTATCAGTGACCCTTTTTTATTGAAAGTGGTGGGTGATTTAAATCAAGCTTTAAATAAACATGGATATGAATTACTTTTATCAAACTCGTTAATGGCAAATGATGATTGGGCTAATTACTATATTAGTAGTCGTCGGGCAGATGGCATTATTGTGATAGGACAAGGTAAAAGTACTCAAAAAATTGAAAAAGTCGCAAAATCAGGTGCACCTTTAGTTGTTTGGGGCGATCCTACAACAGCATCAGGCTACTCAGTTGTAGGCAGCAATAATGAGTTAGGTAGTTTTTTAGCGACTCAGCATTTAATTGAGGCTAATTGCCGAAATATATTATTTGTAGGAGATCCCGAACATGCTGAAATGAGTGAGCGTTACAAAGGATATAAAAGAGCGCTATCTGAAAGTTCATTAGAATTAAACCCTAATTTCACTTTGTCTTGTGACATTACAAGTAAAGATGCTTATGAGAAAATAAACGATACAATTTTAGCTAAGGGTTTGTTTTTTGATGGTATTGTGGCAACAAGTGATATGGTAGCTTTAGGTGCAATGAAGGCATTGAAAGAGCGTTATATTAATATTCCCAGTGATGTTAGCATTGTTGGTTTTGATGATATTGCGATGGCTGAATTATTTCACCCGGCATTAACAACTGTAAAACAAGATACAAAATCTGCTGCGACGATTATGGTTGAGCAACTTTTAAAGCAATTCGAGCAACAAATTGCTGAATCAGTTGTTGTTGATATTGCGCTTATTGAGAGGAAATCAGTGAGAGAGGGGTAAATAAAGTGAATTTCACTTTATTTTAAAAATAAATGCAAACGATTGCATTTTGTTTTTTTCAGTTATAGACTAGGCTAATTGAAAACAATGTAGGTCTATTTATGTCGAGATTTATTGTGATAGCTGCAATTGCGGCAAGTTATTTTGTATTTGCTATTTTATTAAATAGTGTAGGTACTGTGATTTTGCAGTCTATTAATAGTTTTGAGATCACTAAGCCACAAGCAAGTGTATTAGAAGGCTTTAAGGACTTATCAATTGCATGTGTCTCTTTTTTTGTTGCATCATTGATCCCCCGAATTGGCTATAAGATAGCACTTTTATCAGGGCTACTTATTGTTGCAATAGCATGTTTTATAACACCGATTATTGGTAGTTTTGTTGTAATAAAGCTGCTTTTTGCCAGTATAGGTGTGTCGTTTGCATTAGTTAAAGTATCGGTTTATTCCATCATTGGGCAATTAACTGACTCTGTTAAATCTCATTCTTCTTTACTAAATACCATCGAAGGAATTTTCATGCTGGGAAGTCTGTCTGGTTATTGGATTTTCAGTTTTTATGTATCTCCAACAGATGATAAATCACTAGATTGGCTAAACGTTTATTATCTATTAACAGGGTTAATAGCAGTAACATTTTTATTGGTATTGTTTTCGTCCGTTAATAACCAACCAACTCAGGCAATTAAAACAACATTTTTAAATGACTTTGTTGAGATGCTAAAAATGAGTTACCAACCTTTGGTTTTAATTTTTGTAATTTCAATATTTCTTTACGTATTAATAGAGCAGGGCATTGGTACTTGGTTGCCGACATTTAATAATGAGGTTTTGGGCTTACCAAGTGATGTGAGCATTCAAATGACCAGTATTTTTGCGGCTGCATTAGCATTAGGCCGTTTATTGGCAGGGCAAATTTTAAAATACATCAATTGGTATACGTTTCTCAATATTTGTTTAGTTTGTATGGCTGCAATTATCCTTGTTTTATTGCCTTTGGCACAAACAACGCAAGTAGGCACCGTGACTAGTATATTTGAAGCGCCTATGGTTGCGTATCTTTTGCCATTAATAGGTTTAATGATGGCACCTATTTATCCTGTATTAAATTCGGTGATGTTAAGTAGCCTAATACAATCAAAACAAGCCTCAATGACTGGATTAATTGTTGTGTTTTCAGCTTTAGGTGGCACAACTGGCTCGATGATAACAGGGTACTTTTTTGAGTTGTTTGGTGGGCAGCATGCATTCTATTTATCTTTATTGCCAATTGGGCTGATTTTAATCAGCTTGTACTTCTTCAAAACTGCAACACAAAAATCTCCTTCAAAGAATTCGTTAATAAGGTAAGAAAATGACTCAATTAAATAATTTAGCGGATCAGGCTGAGCAAAATTTACAATTCTTTGAAAGTGAACTATTTAAAACGGTACAAATGAGTGATTTATATCCAGACAGTAAAACATTTACGGATGCAATCGCAAAATCACCTATTAAAGAAATAGTAACCCGCTATGAAAGACAATTATCAGAGGATAAGGATTTTAAAATTGTGGACTTTATAAAGGCCAATTTTGAGATCCCAAGTCATCGGGATATAGAGGTTAAAGAGTCAACAAGTTCTATTGATGAACATATTGAATTACTTTGGCAAAAGTTAACTAAAAAAGCAGATGATAAAAATTTAGGATCATTATTACCGTTGAAAAGACCCTATATTGTTCCTGGCGGACGTTTTAGGGAGATATATTATTGGGACAGTTATTTTACCGCTTTAGGTTTAGTTGATACAAAAAATATTGAGATCGCAGAATCTATGTTATTCAATTTTATTGATTTACAAACTCAATATGACTGTATTCCTAATGGTAATAGAGCGTATTATTTATCTCGTACACAGCCACCTATTTTGGGTCTGTTAACAGAATTATTATTACCTTTAAAGGCCAATCAGTCTGACTTTTTAAAGTTATGTATAAATGGAATTGAAAATGAGTATATATTTTGGATGCAAGGTAAATCTAATTTAAACGTTAGTAATACAGAGTTTAAACGTGTAGTTCTTATGCCTAATGGCGCTATATTAAATCGGTATTGGGACGAAAATAATACACCTCGCCCTGAATCATATAAAGAAGATATTGAATTATTTCAAAAGGTGGATACTAATAATTCAGATGATTTTTATCGGAATATAAGGGCAGCTTGTGAATCTGGTTGGGATTTTAGTTCTCGTTGGTTAGGAAAAGAAAACACATTAGAGTCTATTAAAACGACTCGTATTATCCCAATAGATTTAAACTGTTTATTGTATAAAAATGAATGCCTTTTAAGTGATTTTTATGCTCAATTAAAAGAACACGCTAAAAGTGACATGTACGCTAAGCTAGCAAAGCAAAGAGCATCTGCAATTGGTGAGTATATGTGGTCTGAGCAAGAAAAGTTTTATCTAGATTACGATTTAGATGACCAAAGAGTCAGTAAAGTGAAGTCTTTAGCCGGTGCTTTGCCATTATTTGTCAAGCTGGCTAATAATGCACAAGCTAAATCAGTTGGCGAGCAAGTTAATAAGGATTTTTTGAAACAAGGGGGTCTAGTTACAACCTTATCTTATACTAAGCAGCAATGGGATTCACCAAATGGCTGGGCACCCCTGCACTGGTTTACGGTTCAAGGTTTAATTAATTACGAAGATCATAAATTAGCAACTTGTATTATGGAAAGATGGACTCAAACCGTTAAAAGTTATTTTGAACAAACTGGTAAACTCATGGAAAAATATAATGTATGTGAGCAAACGGTAGTCGCAGCTGGTGGAGAGTATGATGTACAAGAAGGATTTGGTTGGACAAATGGTGTATACAAAGCTTTTAGGAAAAAGCTAGTTAAGTAAATTTAATCTTAAGAAAGGAGGAAGGTTAATAAGCATGATTCCTCCTTTTAGTGACATAAGCTAACATGCATATTTAGAATGTAAATTTTAACGAGACCCTGTAAATACTATCTCAGAATCAAGCTAGATTACTTTGAAGGCATTAATCTTCATTGGAATATTCATTTATTTCACATGTTGATGATAACTTATCTAATAATGAAACTAACTGCTGCTTTGAGTTATTAATTAATAATTGTCTTTGTTCTTCATTACAATGGCTTGGTCCATGATTAATAAGTGGCTTGAGTACTTCCATGTTTGCGTAAGAGAATACGTTAATACCGAGATCATGGATCTTATTTTGGTAATATTCTATTTCAGCTTCATCTTTAGCGCCACCAGTTGTCACTGATAGTAGAACCTTCTTTCCTGATAATAATTTTTCACTGCCATAGCCATATCCTCGGCTAATAACTCTTTCAATCCAACCCTTTAGCATAGCGGGGTAACTTCCCCACCATAATGGGAACTGTAAAATAAGTAAATTTGCAGTCATAAGTTTACTTTGCTCCTTAATAATATCATTACTAAATAATGCCTGTTGATGAGCGATCTCTTGCTGTTTTGGTAAACTTAAAGGTATAGAAGTTGATATATTAGGAAAGTCAGCTGGGCCCAAAATGGGATTAAAACCATGTTGGTATAAATCAGATATATTTACTTGCCAGTTAAACTGATGCAGTAACTCAATTGTTTGAGTACGCAAAGTGAAATTGAACGATTCTGTATATGGATGGGCTGTAACGATTAATGCATTTTTCATAAAAATTCTCATAAAGCTAAAATGTTACTCTATGAGAAATGAGCTTAAGTGACCAATGAATGCTTTTAACTAATATGAATAATATTCATGAGTTGTCGTTAGTGCTTGAAGTGTAGAACAGCACTGCTAATTCAATAAATGCTCTAAATTAAACCGATTAACCAATTTTTAATAAGTCGAATGTTGGCATCATTTTTACGACGTTTATGCCAAGCAAAATAAAATCCGTCATCAGGAAAAACGATAGGCGTATCACTTAACTTTACTAATTCACCACTTTTTAATTCATCACGTATTAATGTTTCACCCATTAAAGTAATGCCTTGTCCTGCGATTACGGTTTTAAGAATTAAAATAGAATGAAGAAAATGTTGAATATTAGTTTCAGCCAATTCAAGGCCTTGCTGTTTGTACCAATCTGGCCATAAATCAACTGTTTCAATATCAATCAATGTCGTTTCTTTGGGCCATTGTGCAGGAGACGTATTGAGTTTTGAAGCAAGTTCAGCATTAGCAACGGGATAGTAAACTTCAGTTTTTAGTTTAATACATTCATACGCAATGTGCTCAATAGGATGGTCGTATAAAATAATGTCTAAATCTAATGCAGTGATAACATCGCTACAATTTAGCATTCTTAAACGAATATCAAGGTTATTGTGCCGCTGGTACAATCCGTTTAATTCAGGTGCGATACGGTGAATGGCAAAAGTACTGCCAACACCAAATTGTAAAACATTATCGGGCTGACCAATTAATTCTTGTGTTGCTGAGATCAGTTGTTCAATACTTTGATTAACTTTTCGTGCGTAAAGTTGACCCTCGATAGATAGCTTTAATAATTTACCTTCTCGATAAAAAAGCTTATGGCCTAAGAACTCTTCTAAATTTTTGATCTGATGACTGACAGCACTTTGTGTTATATATAACTCTTTTGCTGCTTGGCTAAAGCTTTGGCATCTAGAAGCCGCTGCAAATGATAATAATGACTTTAATGGTGGTAGTTTGCTAAACATAGGAATTACATGGTATGAGTTTAATTCATACAATACGCTTTATTTCATTTATTACAAGGTGAGAATATGTATTAGCATAATAACTAAATTATATTACAAACAAAGTCATATCCATGAATCGTTTTAATCAAATACTTTTGTTAATAACACTAATAATGAATAGCAGTGTGAATGCGAAAGAGAGTTATGTTGAAGAGGTAAATACACAAATTTCATTGAATGAAATAATCTTAGATGGAAAAATTAATGAAGCAGTATGGTCTAATGCCAAAGAGTTCTCTTCTTTTGTTGTTACCTCCCCTGATACAGGACTAAAACCTAAAGTGAATACAAGCGTTCGCGTTATAGCCACTAATGAGGGTTTATATATTGCTTTTAAAAATCAACAGGAGCATACGCACCGTTCTAGAAAATACAGCGGTAAAGATCAGCATACTTCTGCAGACTTTAATGCCGTTTCCATTGATTTTTCAGGACAAGGAGATACAGTTTATGAGTTTGTAACCACCTTAGGTAATGGCAGTATGGATGGTGTTTACTCTAGGGGGAACCATTATGATGGTGACTGGGAAGGTGCATGGGATTTTAAAGTATCGGAAGATAAAACAAACTGGTACAGTGAAATTTTTATTCCTTGGACAATAGCCCCATTTTCGTTAGCCAACAAAAATACTTCAGATGATATCAAACTGCATTTTTCAAGATATAACATAGCCGAAGGAGAGGGCTATTCATTTCCTGATACTTCATCAGCAAGAGCTAATTTTATGCAATCTCTTTTTAGTGTAAAAGCAGACAAACCTAAAAGTTCAACAATAAAAGTTTTTCCATATAGCTCTTGGTCATCTGATTTTAAAGAAAAAAAATCAAAACTAAAAATGGGTGCTGATTTGCTATGGAAACCAGCGGTAAATCAGCAAATAACCGCAACAATTAATCCAGATTTTGGTCAAGCAGAAAGTGACGAACTCATTGCAAATTTTTCAGCAATTGAAACTTTATATAGTGATAAACGTGCTTTTTTTACAGAAAATCAAAGCTTATTCGATATCAAAGGCAGTAAGTTTGAAATGTTAAATACACGTCGTATGGGAGGAAATTCCGACGGTAACAAAAATGGACCATCTGATATTCTTGGTGCCGTAAAATACCTGAATACCAATCAAAATATAGATGTTGGTGTAATGGCTGTGAGCGAAGACGACAGTAGTGATGCCAAGGGGAAGCAGTTTCTCAGTACACGTTGGTTATATAAAGGTGAACAAGGGTATGTGGGTCAGATATTAAATTGGGTCGACCGACCAACAATAAATCGAAGTGCTTTAAGCTCTGCGTTAGATTATGGCTATGAACAAAACGATTTAAATATAGATGGCACATTTTTATATTCTAATATTCACAATGAAATAACGTCAGGTGGTTTAGGTGCCACATTTAACATTAATTATCAAACAAGTCGACAATTGAAAACAGAGTTAAGTCTTATTTGGGTGGATGAAAATTTAACCTTAAATGATATGGGGTATTTAGCAAGAAATAACCTACGAGAACTCGATTTTTCAAGTGATTATTTATTGATTCCAAGCAGTAATGATAGCCTCTTTAGACAAATTAACTTAAGTGGTTCAGCAACATTATCTAACAATTTCCAAGGTGAGCGTTTACCACAAAGGTATACAGCATCAATGTCAGCAAAAACACAAGATAGCGCAAAAGTAGTTACTACAATTAATTATATGACGTCTGGTTATGATGACCTCATTTCACGCGGCAATGGCAGTATCAAGTTATCTGACAGACAAGATTACTTATTTAAATATATTAGTCCTTATTCAGGAGACTTTCATTACGAGGTTGATATAAATTACTTACAAGAAGGCATTGATGACTGGGCTAAAAGTATTAAGTTATCTACTGAATACGCGTTAACCGATCAAACCATTATTTCAGGGAGTGTATCCCATTTATACAGCGATGATTGGTTAATAGGGGATCCTCATGGAAATTTAACGACTTATCAACGTACTTTTGATCAATTTGGCTTTAAAATTCTTTGGTCAATGTTGGAAAATCAAGAGATTAGTATTAAAGGGCAGTGGTATAGTATCGAGGCTAAAAATGGTAAAAAGATTACTTTTGCTGATAACTCAATACAAAATACACAATTTATTGGGCCTGAGGCTAAGTTTAAGCAAAGTCAATTAACCTTACAGCTGCGTTATCGCTACCGTTTTGCACCTTTATCAGATGTATATTTAGTATATGCAAGGAATGGCCGTTACTTTCAACAAGGATTAGAGTTTCCCCGTCATAGGGATGTAATAGCCGAACAATTTGAGCAACCGGATGTAGACTTATTGATGCTTAAAGTACGCTTTATGTATTAGATGCTTTAGTCAGATTTTATATGGAGATCTAAGACGAGAGGCATAGAATAATACTTAATCTGAAGTTTGAATAAATTAGTTTATCCGCAATTCAGGTTACTTATAATGTAACTGCTTTGAAGTAAGTTAGCATGGCAGTCATTACTTTTATTAATAGGCTGATTTGTATATTGACTTTTAATGGTAAATTATGAGCATTTAAATATGCATTATTTGTTATAATTGGTCGGTAAAAAATATTATGCCATTAAAAATATTTGATAAAATCACCATTAATCCATAGGGCTTTTTGTAAAGCTGAATCTAGAGCCGATTACATGCGTATATATCTCAGTTGTTTTTAAATCAGTATGACCTAGTAATTCTTGAACTGTTCTTATATCAGTGCCATTTTGTAACAGTTGAGTTGCAAATGAATGTCTAAATGTATGAGCGGTTACGCGCTTTGTGATATTGCATTTGATAACAGCTTGGCGTAATTTTTTTCTAAATGTTGATTCATGTATATGATGTCTACAGACATAACCATCATATGGATGCACACACCGTGTAGAAGAGATAAATAAATATTGCCAGGATAAATCTTTTGCGGAACATCCGTATTTTCTAATTAAAGCTGGAGGTAATGAAGTTAAGCCAAATCCATCACTAATATCCCTTTCATGTGTTTGCTTAACTTTTAATATATGCGATTCTATCGCGGGCTTTAGAGAATGAGGCAATAAGGTATATCTATCTTTACGACCTTTTCCTCGAAAAATGAAAAGTGTATTGTTAGAGAGGTTTATATCTTTAATTCTTAATTTAAGTGCTTCATTTATCCTTAGGCCACAACCGTATAAAAGACCTGCAATCAAGCAGTATTTTCCTGTTAAGTTACTTATAATCGAACGTGCTTCTTCATGAGTTAGTACCGTAGGCATTGCTTTTTCGCGTTTAGTAAAAGAGTACCGTAAGTTTGATATATCTCTGATTATAATATATCGATATAAAAAAATAATAGCGCATAAAGCCTGATTTTGAGTGGCGGCGCTTACTTGTCTATTCACAGCAAGATGATTGAGGTAGCGTTCAATTTCATGATTCCCCATTTTGCTAGGGTGCTGCTTATCATTAAATAAAATAAATCCCTTAATTCAATACAAATAGTTTTTTTCGGTTTGTAAGCTATATCGTCTAGTCCGTAACTCGTTCCTAACAGACTCTAAAAAAGGTGATTGAGTCATATAACCTTCCAACTAAGCTGTATATATATACAGGTATAATTCAATGTTTGATATTTTTCAATCATATTGCGCGGTATGTAAAATATAATGTTACGCGATTAAGTAATCTTGAAATCATAGTGCTTTGTTTTTACTTAATTAAATCTAATTTTAAAAGTTACATACCGCGAAAAATAATTCTCGATTATTTAAATTCTCGGTTTCATATTACAAAGGTAAATTGTCTCAAAAATATTTAAATGGTAAGCTATTAAAATTATTAAGAATTATATTGAATTTTGGGTTTAGCTTTTTAAAGTTAACAAATTACATACCCAGAATTCATGGTATTAAGCTGTTATATTTTTAAGGGATTAAAATGTCTACTATTTCAATAAATCGACCATGGGCATATTTTGGTATTTATAGAAAGTTAACTATTTGGGTTGATTCTCAGAAAGTTGGAGAAATTAAAACTAAGGAGTGTTTTGATTACGTTATTCCCGAAGGCGAACATTCTATTCAAGTTTCAATGGATTGGTGTAAATCTAAGCAAGTTAACATTAAAGCTAGTAAAGGAGAAAACTTTCACTTTTCAGTAAAAACACAAGCTATTTGGTTTTCAATATTTACGTGTTTTTTTCTCCCTTCAAAAGTCTTTAGTGTCAACTTAGAAAGCAAAATATAACAAGTCACTCAAAAGGACAAATAACAGTTGGTTTTTGCTCCTGCGTCGCTTATTTTAACCAACTATTATTTGCCTCTTAGTGAGGCGTTAGGTGTTTCGAGGGTTTTGATGATTCTGCCAACCTATGAAAAAGATCATTATCAATTGGATAATGGAGAAGAATTAAACAAGGAATACCCAGACTCATTCTGGATTCCTGAAAAAGAAGTTAGGGAGTCTCTTAAAGTAGGCGATTTGGTAAAGTTAATCTTCAGTATGGAAGAGACTAAAGGTTCAGATGAAATTTCGGTTGAACGTATGTGGGTAGAAATCACAGCCGAATATCCTAATTGCTATGAAGGCAAGTTAGATAATGATCCTGGTGGCAGTGATTGTGTGCTTTGCGGACAACTTGTCACTTTTCAATCCAGCCATGTAATAGATATTTACGAAGAAAACACCTAACAAGAGACTATGGCGTCAATAGTTAATTTTAAACTTTTGGCGCTTCCCATAAAACCCCATCTCTGAGCATTGAATTTAAGATCACAACCATCTTCCTGATACAGGCAATAATCGCTACTTTTTTAGGCTTACCAGCAGCAACTAATTTTTGATAATGCGCTTTAAATACGGGATTAGATTGTATTGCAGACATCATAGCCATATATAAAACGGTTCTAACTTGATGCCTTCCACCTTGTATTTTTCTCACACCTTTATAGCGACCACTTTCTCTATTCATAGGTGCAACACCCACTAATGCACTAGCTTGTTTGCTACTAATGTAGCCTAACTCCGGTAGGTTACTGATGATTGAAGCTGCTGCAATTTTACCAATGCCTTTCATGCTCTGAAGTATGGTGTTTTTAGCTTGATAATCGGGGCAACTTTCAATAAGTTTAACGAGTTTATCTTCAATGTTTTTTATTTGATGTTTAAATAAAGTCAGTACAGGTTTGATTGTCATAGCCAAACTTTTTGGTAATATTTGAAGGCGGTTTTTCTCCATTGTTTGCATTACCAGAAGTTGGTTTCTTCGAGCAACTAAATCGCTCATATCCTGCATAACATCAGGTTTTAGAGTAGATAACTTGGGTTTAATCGCTTCACCATAATGTGCAATTAATTGTGCATCGAGTTTATCCGTTTTAGCACGTTGACCAATGGCTCCTGCAAAACGTTTTATGTGAACTGGATTTGCAATTACAAAGGGTAAGTTAGCTTTTGCACACGCCATAATAAATGGCATTTCAAGACGTCCTGTAGCCTCAATAGTAATTCGTTCAGGTACGTACTTTTGAATAGTTTTAACAGCTTCTTTAATCCCTTTTTCATCGTTTGCAACGGTGAAATAAATTTCAAGAGGTCGGATATAAATGTCGAGTTGGAATTTGCCAGTATCGACGCCAACATTAATGTTTTGATTTGTATGTATTTTCATATAAGCTAACTCTTACTTGCATAATGCGGGTTCGAGACCCAGTAGACTATTCGAGTGTAATGCTTGGAGTTCTTTGTCGCGTTCATTCTTGTTATCGGTCTCTCAATAGAGGAGCCAGCATTTAATCGAACTACGACAAGGAAGGCTTTGGTTGCAGCCAAAGCTTGGGTCTCACTTTACCCGAACTCGGTAATAATTAGTAATTTAGATGGGTGTATTATCCATACAAGCAATTAAAGCGGGACTTTTTACAGTTTGCTCAGTTTCGCTTCGCTTCACAATTTTAGCAAACTAATAAAAAGCCCCTTAATGTGGGCGTTATGTATCTAGGAGATGTCTTGAGTTCTCGATTCAATAAAAAGTCTTTAATTCGATGGAAGGTCTATATAGATCGTTCAAAAATGTATATTGGCTATGTACA
>Ga0209395_1002005_pt1 | contig 27535 bp, 25 predicted proteins | sample GOMGulsemesocosm_3_FD_184635 | JGI IMG/M metagenome (GOLD analysis project Ga0209395, IMG submission 184635) | Methane-oxidizing microbial communities from mesocosms in the Gulf of Mexico - GOM9D Gulf of Mexico (SPAdes) (version 2) | ecosystem: Environmental > Aquatic > Marine > Cold seeps... | reverse complement strand
TTTTCCAATAATTATAGGTATATATAACAAAAAGTACTAAAAATTGTCACCAAATCGTCATAAAACGCTTGAACATCGTGTTGAATGGGTTAATATCCGCGACGAACAATAACAAAGAGCAATTAGGCTCTCGGAATAAAATTATGGCTAGAAATTCAATACTAGGTGTCTTTGCAAAATCACCTATTAAACCATTAGAAAAACATATTCGATTGGTCACAAAGTGTTGTAATCAACTCCCTCCTTTTTTCGCTGCTTGTGCTGAACAAGACTGGTCAACAGCTGGAAAAATTCGTAGTAAAATCTCAAAATATGAACGTGATGCTGATACTTTAAAACGTCAAATACGTCTTGAATTACCGGGCGGTTTATTTATGCCGGTAGATCGTGCTGACTTATTAGAGTTACTTACTCAACAAGATAAAATTGCTAACAAAGCAAAAGACATAGCTGGACGTATTTTTGGTCGTAAACTTCTTATACCTGAAAAACTACAAGCTTCTTTTATTACTTATGTAGCAAGAAATATTGACGCAGCAGAAAAAGCCGCTGACGCAATTAATGAATTAGACGACTTATTAGAAACCGGGTTTCGTGGTCGTGAAGTAGAATTGGTTGAGAAAATGATCAATCAATTAGACGAAATTGAAGATGATACCGACGGCATGCAAATTAAATTGCGTAGCGACTTATTGGCCATTGAAAATGACTTAAACCCTGTTGATGTGATGTTCTTATATCAAATCATCGAATGGGTAGGTGATTTAGCCGATTTAGCTGAGCGTGTTGGTGCTCGTTTAGAAATTTTACTGGCTAGGAAATAAGGGTAGTCATGGATATTTTATTAACACATGGCCCAATGTTGGTCATTCTTGCTGGCGTAGTTGGCTTTTTTATGGCGTGGGGCATTGGTGCAAACGATGTGGCTAATGCTATGGGCACGTCTGTTGGTTCAAAAGCATTAACGATTAAACAAGCTATTATTATTGCAATGGTTTTTGAATTTGCCGGTGCATATTTGGCTGGTGGTGAAGTTACTTCAACCATTCGTAAAGGCATTATTGATGCGGCTTATTTCGTAGACACACCTGAATTACTTGTTTTTGGTATGATTTCAGCATTATTTGCTGCTGCAACATGGTTACTTATTGCCTCTGTTTTAGGGTGGCCGGTATCTACGACTCATTCAATTGTTGGTGCTATTGTAGGTTTTGCTGCGATTGGTGTAAGTACTGATGCAGTAGAGTGGAGTAAAGTGCTTGGCATAGTAGGTAGCTGGATAATTACTCCACTTATTTCTGGTGTTATCGCTTTTCTTATTTTTAATAGCGCGCAAAAGTTAATTTTTGATACGGATAAGCCTTTAGTTCAAGCGAAACGTTGGGTGCCATTTTACATGTTCCTAGCTGGCTTCGTACTTGCCTTGGTAACTATTAAGAAGGGGCTGAAACATTTAGGCTTGAACATAGGTTCAACTGAAGGTTTTGTTTATGCAATTATTGCTGCGGTTGTTGTCGCGGTCATTGGTAAAATATTCATTAACCGTTTGAAGTTTGATGAAACAGCAGCTAAGAAAACACATTACGCTAACGTAGAAAAAGTATTTGCGATATTAATGATAGTAACCGCTTGTGCTATGGCATTTGCTCATGGTTCAAATGACGTTGCTAATGCAATTGGTCCACTAGCTGCTGTTGTAAGTATTGTCGGTAACGAAGGTCAAATTGCTGCTAAATCAGCAATTGCTTGGTGGATTTTGCCGCTAGGTGGTTTCGGTATTGTCGCAGGTCTTGCCCTCTTCGGACATAAAGTTATTGCTACGATTGGTAATGGCATTACGCATTTAACTCCAAGTCGTGGGTTTGCGGCAGAGCTAGCAGCGGCATGTACTGTTGTTATTGCTTCTGGAACAGGTTTACCTATTTCAACTACACAAACCTTAGTAGGGGCCGTGTTGGGTGTAGGAATGGCGCGTGGTATTGCGGCAATCAACCTAAGTGTAGTACGTAACATCGTTGTATCTTGGGTTATTACCCTACCAGTTGGTGCTGGTTTATCTATCATCTTCTTCTGGATGATGGTTGCGATGTTCACCTAAGTATTACTAATAAGCTTATTAATAAACCAGCAGCGATGCTGGTTTTTTTATGCTTGAAATTTATTTAATAAAGTCTGGGTATTAAAGCTAAGTAGATAATTTATATTTACTTATTATTGAGTGACTTGGTATTTTTAATGGCATATTTTTATTAAAAATAATGGGGCGATAGGCTCTGAAGAATAACAACGCTATATAATTAATAAAAGTGTTGAGGAAATACTTGCCCCAATGGTAATTACCCTATATTATGGCGCCTCTTTGAAGTTCAGCAGAACGTCAAACTGCCTTGATAGCTCAGTCGGTAGAGCAGAGGATTGAAAATCCTCGTGTCCCTGGTTCGATTCCGGGTCAAGGCACCATATTTCTCTTCATTGAGACAAAAAAGCCCACAAGTAGTTGTGGGCTTTTTTCGTTTTAGTTGCTCTCAGCTGAAAACGCCTGCAGTGTTCGTTGCTGATGTTAAGTTAATTCATCAAAGATAACTTATATTTACGCTTGCACATTCTTTCCTTAATTCATGCACAGTGTTTGCACTTTTTATTGCTACTTTTTAATAAAGAAATTAGCCGTAGGAAGTATCAATATGTTAAAAAAAATTACCTTTAAAAAACTATTTACCTTAGTCTCATGCAGTTTTATTTTTTTAGGGCTTTCGGCTTGTAATAGCGATAAGGATGATGAAAATGTAGTTGAGCCAGTTGTTATTTTAGAAACAACTACAGATGAAACAACTGATAATACCCAGCCGATAGCTAGCGATACTCAAGCAACGGCTAGAAGCAATGATACGGTAACCATTCGTTTGATAGGCAGTGATGCTGACAACGATACACTAACGTTTAAAGTAGAAAGCTCAGTTGATAATGGTTCGCTGTCACTGACAGGAAATTTCGCTACTTATGTGCCAAATAATAACTTCTCAGGCAGTGATAGCTTTACCTTCAGCGTAAACGATGGCACAAATGATTCAAATATTGCCACCGTAAATATTGATGTTTTAGCGCTTAATGAAATAACAACACTCGTTGATGGCAGTGAAGTAGAAACGAGTATTCTTGTTAACTTGGGTAATTTGCTTTATCACGATGCTAATTTATCAGAACCTGCTGGGCAGTCGTGCGCGAGTTGTCATGATATAAATACCGGTTTTGATGATCCTAATACGGCAAACCCATCGTCTGTGGGGGCTGACGGAACTAGTTTTGGTACACGAAATTCACCTACGGCAAGTTATGCCGCACATATTCCTGCACCTACTACTAGACAAGGACCAGAAGCAAGGGAGGAACTTATTGGCGGTTTATTCCTTGATGGTCGAGCAGTTTCTTTAGAAGAGCAAGCCAAAGGCCCGTTTCTAAATGTAATTGAAATGGGCAACCCCTCTGAAGAAAGTGTTATCGAAAAAGTCGCTGACAGTACCTATGCCTTAGAATTTGAAGAGTTATTTGGCGAAGGGATTTTTACTGATAGTGAACGTGCTTATAACTACGTTGCAGATGCTATTGCAGCCTTTGAAAGAACACTTGTTTTCTCTCCCTTTTCTTCAAAGTTTGATCGCGTTCAAGCGGGCACTGCAACCTTTACAGTAGAGGAAGCTCGGGGGCAAAACATTTTTAATACTAAAGGTGACTGCCAAAGGTGTCATCATACGATTGAAGGCGCTGAAATATTTTCTGACTTTACTTATAAAAATATAGGCGTACCTAGTAATCCTATATTACCCGCCTTTATTGCTGATCCTACTTTTGTTGATTTAGGCTTAGGTGGTAATAATGGCAATGAACGAAACAATGGCCAATTTAGAACATCTACCCTAAGAAATATTGCTAATACAGCGCCTTATATGCACAACGGTGTCTTTACCACATTAAGAGAGGTCATAGATTTTTATAATACCCGTGATACCACCTTTAATGTTGGGCCAGAAGTTAGAGAAAACTTGGATCAAGGTGGAAGAATCGGCGAGTTAGGGCTTAGCAATAATGAAATAGACGATTTACTTGCCTTCTTGGAAACATTAACTGATGAATAATTAAATAACTTACAGGCTGTTTAACTAACGGATAAGACATTTCTACTAATAAAGCGTATAAGTGTCTTATAAAATTTTTTATTGAATAACTGTTTATTGCGAAATGAAAATATTTACTAAATTAATATTAGCGCTAATGTTAACCAGCTTACTGATACTAACTATTATTTTTACTGTGGTGCAGTGGAGTTTTGACCGTGGCATGCTTAATTATGTTAATCAAAAACAGTTAGATAACTTGCAATTATTTAGTGATAATTTATCGAGTTATTATCAAAAAAAGGGAAACTGGCACTCTTTATTAACAGTTGGTAATACACAAAGTTCAAGACCCAATCTAAATTCCCCCCCTCGGGCTAAAAAGCCAAAAAATGATAAGCATTTTAAAAGAAAAGCTGAAGATAGAAAGCCCCCACCACAGCACTCATTATGGCAGACAATATTAAGAATGTCGGAGCAGGGAGAGAGCCTACCAAATGATATCGATACTTACCTTAGCTCCTCTTTGAAAAATACTCGGGGGCATAAGACCACAAAACATTCTGATGGCCCACCTAGACCACGCCGGGATCAACCTCACGACTTTCCTCGTCCCAGAAAAGGAGAGCGCCAAGCCAAAAAAGAGCCACCTACAGAGTTTGGTCATAACGGAGCAAAGCCTGCGTTATTAGATAGAAATAAAACTTTACTCATAGGTCATTACCGTGAAGATTTCAGTTTGAAAGCCATTAAGCTTAACAGCGAAGTAATTGGCTATCTTGCGCTTCCTCCCGCTAAGCATTTAACCGACAGTTTTGATCTTGCTTTTGCAAAGAAAATGCAACAAAACCTGCTTTATACTTTTTTGGTGTTCTTTGTACTAATTATTTTGATAGCTTTACCTTTATCTCGACATTTTGTTCTTCCGATCAACCGCTTAGAGCGCTCAATGCGTTTACTCAATAACGGTAATTTTAAAGTACATTTAAAAGTGAATGGCAAAGATGAATTGGCCTCTTTATCACAAAATTTTAATGATTTAGCGCAAACACTCGAACAGAATGAAGACTCAAGAAATCGGTGGTTAGCCAGTATATCTCATGAATTACGTACGCCTATCGCTATTATTAAAAGTGAAATTGAAGCTATAGAAGACGGTATCAGGCCATTAAATTTAAAAAGTCTCCAATCATTATCGGAAGAAGTTTTGCATCTACAAAAATTAGTGTCAGATTTAACTGAATTAACCAATGCTGAAATTGGCGCTTTAAGATATCAAAAAGAACGTATTAACCTTTCTCGTCTTATTGAACAAAATATAGTGCGTCATCAACATACAGCTAACGAAATGGGCTTATCCATAAGTTGTAATGTAGAAAACCAAGACTTATTTGTTTGGGCGGATGAAACCAGAATTAATCAGCTGCTAGATAACCTTCTGAATAACAGTGTTAAATATACCCAAGTGCCGGGAGCTATCTTGATAAATTTAACCAAAAATCCAGGTCAGGCCATTATCACCATCGAAGATACTTTACCTGGTGTTCCGAGTGAATCATTAGATAAGTTATTTGAGCATTTATATCGGGTAGAAAGCTCTAGAAATAGAAAAACGGGCGGTTCAGGACTTGGTCTTTCATTGTGTAAAAGTATAATGTTAGCTCATCAAGGTTCTATAACCGCTAGTGAGTCAACAAGTGGTGGTTTACGCATTTGTTGTATTTTACCGCTTGTTTAATCGTAAATTGTAATTATAAAGTTAAGGAATATTTATGGCTCATATATTGATCGTTGAAGATGAAATAAAGCTCGCCAATGTGCTCGCGGAATACCTTGAGTTAGCTAACCATCAAACGACAATTTTAACAGACGGGCTTAATGTAATTGATACCATAAAAGAACTGGCTATTGATCTGGTCTTACTTGATTTAATGTTACCGGGCAAAGACGGATTAACAATCTGCCGAGAAATAAGAGAGTTCAGTGATATTGCGATTATTATGATGACCGCAAAAGTTGAAGAAATAGATCGCCTATTAGGTTTAGAGTTAGGGGCCGATGATTATATATGTAAGCCTTATTCTCCCCGAGAAGTGGTTTCTCGAGTTAAAGCGCTTTTAAGACGTACATGCCCACAAGAGAATACTAATGGCAATCTATTAGAATTAGACAACGAAACTTATCAAATAAAGGTATATCAACAAGTGGTCGAATTAACGGCAATTGAATTTAATTTGTTAAAAATCCTCAATGATAAGCCCGGAAGAATATACTCTCGGGCGCAACTAATTGACTTAATTTATCAAGATAACCGCATAGTGAGTGAACGTACCATTGATAGTCATATTAAAAAATTACGAAAAAAACTCAATGCTATATCTTCAGAAGCAGAGCTCGTACAGTCAGTGTATAGTGTTGGTTATAAGCTGATGTTAAGTTAACCGTTTTGTTTATTCGTTAAAAATTCACATTTATAAATTCAGGCTACCTTGTTAGCCCTGTCGCCCACTAAAGGCTTACGTAACATTCAATTAAAGGTTACTCTATCAGCCTAAACAGATATCATTAAAAGGTAATGAACCTTGCATCAACGCACTTTATATTTATTACGCCATGGTGAAATTTCCACCCCAGGTATTTTAGCGGGTAATACTGATGTCGCGTTATCTGAAAAGGGTCTGCAACAATTATGGCAAGCCACTAAGCAACTTCCTGATATTACAATGTGTATTAGTTCACCTTTACAGCGTTGCAAAAAGTTTGCGTCTGATTTTTCTAGAAAATACGATCTTCCGTTAAAAGTCAGTGAAAATTTACAAGAAATGAACTTTGGTGATTGGGACGGCAAGCAATATAAAAAGTTGTGGGATATTAGTGCAAATGAAGCACATACTTCTATTGGTGATTTTTGGCAAGATCCATGGAAATTCACCCCGCCTAATGGTGAAACGATGGACGACTTCGTGCGACGAGTCGATCTATGGTGGCAGCACTGGTTAGCCGACTCAGTAAAAGGCAATACCTTAGTCGTTGCCCATGGTGGAGTGATAAAACATTTAATCGCCCGTGTACTGAATATGCCGATACCAGGCACCGCTCATATGAGCCACCTTGATGTGCCTTATGCTAGGGTTGTTAAAATTACTATTTACACTGATGAACAGGGAGTTAATTGGCCGAAAATGGTATTGTAGTTCGGCGCTAATATTGGCTGATAAACCGCTCGTAAATTATACTTATTCTAAATTAAACCTTGCTATTTTTAGCTAGCTGACGATAATCGCCTGATAAAATTAGTTAACTTCTTTTTAATGTGGGAATGTGGTGAAAATCCGCAACTGTACCCGCAACTGTAAAAGCTTTTATTTTTATATGTTTAGTAAAAAAGCTTGAGTCAGGATACCCATTAATAAGCAGATAAAAACAAAGTCGAGCGGGTTTACTCGAACATTGTATATTCAATTCTTTGGTTGATGTCTAACCTAAAAGTTGACTGTGCTCTGTTTGACCGTTTTCAATGTGTCAGTAACGAGTGAGTATCAATTTTTGAACATCAGTAACAGCCAAACATCATCAATGAAACCAGAGTTACTTTCAGTGAAAGAAGTATCTTGGCATGCTGATGGACAACTGATTTTAGACGATGTTTCTTTTGATATTAAAAAAGGTAGTTTTACCGGTATTTTAGGGCCAAATGGCGCAGGTAAATCCAGCTTACTCCGTTGCTTATATCGTTATACCAAACCTGATTCTGGTAGTGTGCTTTTTAATCAAAAAGATATTTGGCAACATTACGCTGCTTACCAATATGCTCAAGATATCGCTGTAGTTCTCCAAGAAACGCCTAGCCACTTTAATTTAACTGTTTACGATATCGTTGCATTAGGCTTAATACCTCACAAAGGGCTATTTACCCGAGAGCAAACCAGTGATGCCGAGCACATAGCCTGCGCTATTGAACAAGTAGGGTTAGAACATAAAGCCTTACAAAATTTTGAGCATTTATCAGGTGGAGAAAAACAACGCGCTTTAATCGCTCGCGCCATCGTGCAATCCCCTCGTTTATTAATTATGGACGAACCGACAAGCCATCTTGATGTGCGCTACCAAATACAGGTAATGGAACTTGCTAAGTCTTTAGGTATTACGGTTATTGCTTCGTTTCATGATTTAAACCTTGCTAGTGCGATGTGCGATCAATTACTGGTATTAAATAAAGGTAAATTAGTGGTACAGGGCTCACCCAAAGAGGTGATCACCAGCGAAATGTTGTCATCCGTATTTGGTGTTTGCGCACAAGTTTCGCAACACGAACAACACCAAGTTCCTCATATTTCTTATTTTTATGGTTATGATTCAACGATTAAAAAAGCGGGATTTCAGCCATGATAAAAATGAATCAATCTTTAGTTCTTTTTATTAGCGTTATTTTTGCTGTTATCAGTTTTATTGCGGCGTTATCGATAGGTGCGGCAGATATTAGTTTTGATAATGTTTATTCTAGCTTATTGGCTCGTTTTAGCGCAGAAAGCTCGGCTAATAATGTACTCTTTTTTGAGCGTATTATTTGGGAGTTAAGAATGCCACGCGCTATTCTAGCGTTTTTAGCTGGCTGTGGTTTAGCGGTGTCAGGGTTGATACTGCAAACAGTAACGCGCAATCCTTTGGCAGATCCTTACCTTTTCGGTATTTCATCTGGTGCTTCTTTAGGCGTGGTTATTTCGATAGTACTGCTCGGCAGCACAATTTCGTTAGTAACCCCTATCGCAGCTTTTTCCGGTAGTTTAATGGCTATGCTGCTGTTATTAATGATCGCTGGCCGTCGCCAAAGCCAGCAAGTGGAATCTATGTTGTTGGCTGGTGTAGCATTGTCATTTCTGTTTAGTTCATTTACTAGTTTATTGCTTTATCACACCGATCCGCAGGCTGTAACTGCCGTGCTCTTTTGGACTATGGGAAGCTTCTCTCGCGCACAGTGGGGAAATTTGTGGTTCCCAACGGTCGTTATTACCGGTTGTATAGTCGTGATGTTGGCATACAGACGACAACTTAATGCTATGTTGCTGGGTGATGAAAGTGCGACAACATTGGGAATTAACGTTAATCGATTTCGTTTGGTCATGTTATTTTTAAGTTCTTTAATTACGGCAACCTTAGTTTCTCTGTGCGGAGGAATAGGCTTTGTTGGTTTGATGATACCGCATATTGTGAGATTTTTTGTTTCGCAAGGCACTATCTTTGGCATTATGCTCACGGCTTTAGTTGGCGGCATATTTATGGTTTGGGTTGATGTTTTATCGCGTATTGTTTTAGAGAATCAGGAATTACCTGTGGGCGTTATTACCTCTGCTATTGGTAGTGTTTTCTTTTTATCCTTATTATATTTTCGAAAAAATAAAGCTTAAAGGAGCTGTTGATGAACTTTTCTATTAAACCGGTCGGTAATGAATTTGATGAAAAAATTCAAGCGATTATCGACGGTAAAACCAAGCCAGTTGGAGCATTAGGGCAGTTAGAAGATACGGCAAAAACAATAGCTCGCGTGCAATATTCATCATCGATAGCTGTTCAAGCACCTTTAAATATAAAGAAAGCTAGTTTATTTATATTCGCTGGTGACCATGGTGTTGCAGCTCAAGGTGTTTCTATTGCACCCAGTGAAGTGACTTCTCAGATGGTGGCTAACTTTGCTAGTGGTGGCGCGGCGATTAATGTTTTTTGTCAGCAATTAGGCTGGCAGTTAAGTGTTATCGATGCTGGTACCTTATCGCCATCAAGCAGTAATATAAATGTTATAGATCAACGATTAGGAAATATTACCGAGCCTTTGAATTTGTCTGCTGCTATGAGTCTTACACAGGTTGATATAGGTTTTGATAAGGCAGCTAACTTAATCGAAAATACAGCAAAAACTGGCTGTACTTTGGTAGCTTTTGGTGAAATGGGCATAGGGAACACCACATCTGCATCGGCGATTATGGCAGCGATTATGGGGATTTCTGCTAGTGAATGTGTGGGGCGAGGTACTGGCGTTAGCGACGAAATCATCAAAAGAAAACAGCGCGTTATTGAGCAAGCACTAGCAGTTCATCAAAGTGAGCTTACTAACGTCAAAAGCATTTTAGCTTGCCTAGGCGGTTTTGAAATTGTTCAAATTACTGCCGCTATGTTAGCTGCGGCTGAGCAAAATATGTTGGTAGTTGTTGATGGCTTTATTTGTACAGCGGCAGCAATGCTAGCTATACAAATAAATGAAAATGTTAAAGGTTACATGATTTTTGCTCACTGCTCAGGTGAACAAGGGCATCAAAAAATGTTGGATTATTTACAAGTTAAACCCTTATTAAATTTAGGGTTACGCCTAGGTGAAGGCACAGGTGCGGCCTTAGCTTTGCCAATAATTCAAGCTGCTGCTGCTTTTTATAATGATATGGCAAGTTTTGCCCAAGCAGAGGTTACTGATGTTACCTCTGCAAACATTGATTGAGCTGGTAGCTAAATGAATAAACCATCTTTACAGGGAAAATGCCAAGAGCAATATTATTTATTGCTGTTAGCGGTTAGTTTTTTTACTCGCATACCCGTGCGCTTGCCAGAAGTGATCAAACCCGAGATGTTGCACAAAGCCAGTCGTTACTTTGCTGTTGTTGGATTACTTATTGGTGTTGTAACAGCTTTAATTTTTACCTGTTTTGCCAGTTTTTTGCCGATATCATTAGCAATACTAATTTCTATGGCTGGCAGTTTATTGCTGACAGGTGCTTTTCATGAAGACGGCTGGGCGGACGTTTGGGATGGGTTTGGCGGTGGTTGGACGGTTGAACAAAAGCTCAATATCATGAAAGACAGCCGGTTAGGGACTTATGGCGCTGCGGCTTTATTTTTTATCTTAATGCTCAAATACCAAAGTTTGGATTTGCTGGCGAATAGTACAGATAATTCTGTACTCGCTTTATGTTATGCACTTATTTTAGCTCATACTTTAAGCCGAGCTGTCAGTACCAGTTTAATTTTCAGCATGAGCTATGTCAGTGAAGATGCTCAATCGAAAGTAAAACCTTTAGCGCAGCACTTATCTTTTAACAGTTTATTAGTGTTAATTATTACCAGCATTGTTGTCTTATTTACTTTATTGCCTGTGCTGCACTGCCTAGTGATGATTGTTAGTTTATGGATTTTGCGACTGATATTAATTTTTTGGTTTAGTCGGCAGCTTGGCGGGTTTACCGGCGACTGCTTAGGTGCAGCGCAACAAGTTTTAGAAGTGGCTGTTTATATTATTTTGCTAGTGTTAACGACAAAGCCAAATTTACTCTCAGCGTCTAATTTAGTAGGAGTAAACTAATGAATAATATTCATCTAATTTTAGGTGGTGCCCGCTCGGGTAAGTCTCGTATGGCTGAGAATGCGGCTAAACAGCTTGAATCGCAAGGGCTTAGGGTTTGTTACTTAGCGACGGCACAAGCGCACGATAAAGAAATGCAGCAACGTATTACCCAACATCAAGCCGACAGACCACAGCATTGGCCATTAGTTGAGTCGCCATTATATTTAGCTCAATCTCTTGAGCAAGCCCTCAACGAGAATGACTGTGTGTTGGTTGATTGCCTAACACTCTGGCTAAGCAATTGTTTGTGTCAACAAAACAGTGAATTTTACTCGCAGCAAAAAAGTGCATTGATGAATTTTTTAAGAAGCCTCATCAATGCTGAGCAACCTTTAAAAGCAGATAAAACAAAGGAAATTATTTTTGTCAGCAATGAAGTTGGTCACGGTATTGTGCCTATGGGGGAGTTATCCAGAAAGTTTGTTGACCAAGCCGGTTGGTTGCATCAAGAACTTGCTGTTTTAGCTAATCAAGTTGATTTTGTCATGGCAGGTTTACCACTTAATCTTAAAGGTTGCCTTTAACAAAGCGCGCTCAGGAAATAACAATATAATGAAAACAATAATGGTTCAGGGGACTACCTCTGATGCAGGGAAAAGCACTTTAGTTGCTGGTTTATGCCGAGTCTTTGTTAATCTAGGGTATAAAGTTGCGCCGTTTAAGCCGCAAAATATGGCGCTAAATAGTGCCGTTACTCATGACGGTGGTGAAATTGGTCGAGCACAAGCATTGCAAGCAATCGCTTCGAATTTAGTACCAAGAATCGATTTCAACCCGATACTGCTTAAACCTAACAGTGATACCGGTGCACAGGTTATTGTGCATGGAAAAGCTATATCTAATATGGAAGCGACGAGTTATCACGATTACAAAAAAGTTGCGATGAATGCGGTACTTGAATCTCATCATAGATTAGCAACTGAATTTGATGTGTTAATGGTTGAAGGTGCAGGCAGTCCGGCTGAAATAAATTTACGTGCTAATGACATTGCCAATATGGGGTATGCAGAAGCGGTAGATTGTCCGGTCATTATTGTCGCTGACATTGACCGAGGTGGCGTTTTTGCTCACTTAGTGGGAACCTTGGACTTACTGTCTCCTACAGAACAAGCTCGTGTTCAAGGTTTTATAATTAATCGTTTTCGCGGAGATATAAAATTATTGCAATCAGGGCTTGATTGGCTTGAAGAAAAAACAGGAAAACCTGTATTAGGCGTTTTGCCTTATGTGCATGACCTAGCCCTTGATGCTGAAGATGCTGTAGCGATTAAAAACACCGTCAGTAAGGCCAAAATAAATATTGTTGTACCGTTACTACCGCACATTAGTAACCATACCGACTTTGATACGTTACGTTTGAATCCTGAAATTAATTTACGCTACGTAAAAATAGGCGAGCGTATCAGTGATTGCGAATTAGTGATTTTACCTGGCAGTAAAAATGTTATTTCTGATCTTAAGTTTTTCAAAGAGCAGGGCTGGCAAAGCGATATAGAAAGTCACTTACGTTACGGTGGCAAAATTTTTGGTATTTGTGGTGGTTATCAAATGTTAGGGCAAAGTATTAGTGATCCCTTGGGGATTGAGTCGAGCAATAAGAGCATCGCCGGATTGGGTTTACTTGAAATAGATACTGAACTTACCGCTGAGAAGACCTTATCGCAAGTCTCTGCCACCATGACATTAGCCAATGAAAGTTGTCTTGTTAAAGGTTATGAAATTCACTGTGGTGTTTCTAAAGTTCAAACAAATAATGAGCAACAGCCGTTAAGCTCGTTATTGCACAATAAGAGTGATAACCAAGTAACAGATGGTTGTATTTCAAGGGATAACAAAGTCGCAGGAACCTATCTTCATGGTGTGTTTGATCAAGGTGAGGCAACGACATTATTGCTACATTGGCTAGATACTAGCATTGAAGTGCAAGCGGTTATCAACCTAGATGAGCATCGTGAAATACAATTAAACCGTTTGGCAGATGTTTGTGCAACACATTTAGATATCGCCGCAATTGAAACTATACTCAAAGCGTCAAAGTCTAGCTAATGTTTAATAATAAAATGAAGGAAAATAGATGAGAACGCTAGGTAAACATCTTCTCTTAGTTATATTTTTTATCTGCACGATAACAAAAAGTTATGCTGAAAATGAAGACTTAACGAAGACAAAAGCCCAACGTATTGTTGCATTAGCGCCGCATATTGTGGAAATGTTATTTGACATAGGTGCCGGTGAAAACATCGTAGGCGCAGTTGCCTATTCCGATTACCCAAAAGCTGCCTTAGATATTCCACGTGTGGGTAGCTACCATGGTATGCAAATTGAAAAGTTATTAGCGTTAAATCCTGATTTAGTCATTGTATGGAAGTCTGGGAATTCGCAAAGTGATATTAATAAAATGCAACGATTAGGGCTCAATGTTGTTTTTAGTAATCCTGTAGATATCGCCGATGTAGCTACCGAATTACGCTACTTTGGCGAGTTAACAGGTAATCAACAGCAAGCTGAAACTGTGGCTTTAGCTTATGAAAAACGTTTAAAAAGACTGCGCATTGAAAATGATAAAAAACAACCTATTGCTGTTTTTTATCAATTATGGCCGGAGCCGATGATGACGGTTAACGGGACGACTTGGATAAATCAGTTAATCGAAGTCTGTCAGGGGGTAAATGTTTTTAAAAACAACCCGACGCCTTACCCTAAAATAAGTACAGAAAACGTGATTGTTGCTCAGCCACATTTAATCGTTTTACCCGACGAAGACTCTAAAAATCCACAACCGGTTATCGATTGGTATAAATGGCCCGAGATTCCGGCGGTGAAAAATAATAAATTTATTAACGTCGACGCAGATTTATTACATAGATTCAGTACCAGAATGTTAAATGGTATTGAAGATATGTGTGAAAAGATTGATCAGCAAAGATAGCTGTTCAGTACACTTAAAAAGATAGAGGAACTCTATCTACTAATTGTGAATTACAGGGGAAGTCAATGAAACTTTGGCACTGCCCCCGCAATGGTAATTATTATGGCAAGGATAATTCTTCTTGCCATAGTTTAAGTCCGATACTCTGTAATTTGCTTAATTGTCTTGTTAATTGTACTTATTAAAAGTACAGATCACAGGATCAAAATGGTGCGGAGGGCACCATAGGAAGAGGTCATATGAAAACTAAATTATTTAATAAAACTCCAATTCAACTTGCTATTGCAGGCATTCTTTTTTCAAGCTTAACTTCAGCTGTAGTACGTGCAAATGATGCAAGTGCTGACGTTATGGAAACTATTGTTGTTACAGCTAACCGTACGCAGCAAGATCAATTTTTGACATTGTCGGCAACGGAAGTTATCAGCAAAGAAGATATTGTTGCATTTCAACCACAAAACGTTACCGACTTATTAGAAAAGGTTGCCGGTATTAGTGTTGTGAAACAAGGCGGCGGCGGACAGAAAAGTTCTGTATTCATGCGCGGTACTAACAGTGATCATACTTTAGTATTGGTAGATGGTGTTCGCATTGCATCTGCAACACTTGGCTCTACTAGCTTTGGTGCTATTTCTGTTGCCTTAATTGAACGCATTGAAATCGTAAAAGGACCTCGAGCAGCACTATGGGGATCAGATGCAATTGGCGGTGTAATTCAAATTTTCACCAAGCAACAGCAGTTTGGTGAAGGCACAATTAGTGCTGGTTTCGGAAGTAATGGTTTATGGAAAACTGATGCTTCAATAGGCTTAGGCAATGAAATGCACTCGTTAACATTAACTGCTTCAGCAGAAGAGAACAATGGCTTTAGCGCGACTAAAGTAGAGGGGGCAGGCTATGATTCTGATGAAGATGGTTTTAACCGTTTATCTTTTGGCGCCATTGGTGAAAGTAAAATAACTGACGAGTTTTCTTTGCACTTAGCTTCACGCTGGGAGCAAGGTGGCGCAGACTACGATCAAAGTATTAAATACTATGATCCTGAATATGCCAAGGCCGACCAAAGTGAACACGAAAATTACCATGTTCGCCTTGCCGGACAATATCAATCAGGAGCTTTATTCACTGAAGTTTCGTTAGCAACAAGCCAAGATCAAGGTGAAACTTTTGGTAATGCTATTACGAAATCAAACAGTGATGAAATTAAAACACAACGTGATCAGGTTTCAGTCTTAGGGCAATACTCTTTTAATGACTCTACCAGCGTAACCTCAGGTTTTGATTTTTATACTGAAGAAGTTTCTACCGATACAGATAAAGACGAATGGACACCAGGGTTTCAAAAGTGGGCTGTTGAAGAGCGTAACGTTAGTGCGGTATTTATTCAGGCACGTCATCAACTTGATGCATTTTTATTTGAGGGGGCGCTACGTTGGGATGATATCGAAGATGTAGAAGAAGCAACGACTTACAATGCATCTGTTGGTTATCAAATTAATGATGAATGGTTGGTTAGTATAAATCGTTCAACAGGCTTTAAAGCGCCATCATTTAACGACTTATACTGGCCGGGTTCTGGCAACCCTGAATTAGCTCCTGAAAATATTACCAGCAATGAAATCTTATTACGCAACAAGTTTTCAACTAATGGAATAGATGGCAGCATTGAATTTAGCTATTTTGACTCTGAAATTGATAACTTAATAGACTGGGCTGAAGTTTCTCAATACGTTTGGAAACCAAGTAATATTAACCAAGCAAAAATTAAAGGTTATGAGTTTACCTTAAGTGCCACAACTGAGGACTTTAGTCACCAACTTGCTATTGCATCAGTTGACGCTATAGACTCAAAGTTAAATGTGCAACTTGCTCGCCGACCTGAGCTTACTGCTAATTACACGCTTGGTTATCATTGGCAAGATTTTACCCTAAATGGCAGTATTAGCTACCGTGATGAAAGCCCTGAGAAGACGGAAAAGGCAGCAGACACTCTAGATGATTTTTGGTTAGTGGACTTATCACTAAGTTATCAAGCAACTGAAAGCTTGACGGTTATTGGTAAGGTAAACAATTTGTTTGATGAAGAATATGAAACGGCACAAAATTATATTTCTGATGGGACTAACTTTTTAGTAACTGCGACTTACTCTTTTTAGTATAAATATACTGAATTATAGATAATGTAAAAGCCTACCTAACTATGTAGGCTTTTTTTATAGAAAAAACTTCGTTAGACATTTTATTTTTTATCTCTTATCTCCAGAGATTTTAAGGTAAGTTTATTCATTATGCTGGTGAGCTGACATTGCTCTTCAGTAGTCAGTACCGACAACAACTCTAACTCTCGTTGTAACACCATCGGTACTAATTGTTGATAAACCGCTAAACCTTGCTCCGTTAACTTTAACAATGAAGAGCGTTTATCATTTTTATCAATGTTTTTAATTAATAATCCCTGAACTTTCAGTTTGGCTATAGCTCTACTTGCTGGCATTTTCTCTAAGTTGGTTTGCTCACCTATTTGCTTACCTGAAAGCCGCGCACCATTGCCTAAAATCGCTAAAACTCGCCATTCTTGTCGTGAAAGTTCAAATTTTCCCGTATATATATCGGCAATATTATCACTCACTTTTGCTTGAAGCTGGGTAAGTTGGTATGGAAAAAATTCCGTCAAATTCAAGTTTTTCATGATTACCTATTTTCAGCTAAAGTTTAAGAGGTTGTGCTATTTTCACTTCTAAATGATTCTGCATTCAAATGATGTTTTTTCAGTAGTTTATAGAATTCAGTACGATTTCGCTGGGCTATTTTAGCGGCTTGTGAAACATTACCGGCTGTTGTTTTTAATAATGTTGCTAAATAATCACGTTCAAACTGCTCTCTTGCTTCTTGAAATGACGGGAGTTGTGCACTTTGTGCCCGCAAGGCGTTAGCAATTAAAGCATCGCTGATAAGTGGCTCGTTAGAGAGTGCGACGCATTGTTCTACAACATTTTGTAATTGACGAATATTGCCTGGCCACTCTGCGCTTATTAAAAATTCCATCGCTTCTTGGGTAAAGCCATTAATTATATGAGAAGTGTTTTTAATGGCTAAGCTGAGAAAATGTTGTGCTAATAGGGGAATATCTTCTCGACGTTCAGCTAGTGCAGGTAATGTTAATTCAACAACGTTTAAACGATAATAAAGATCTTCACGAAAGCTTTTATCGATAATCGCTTGTTGTAAATTTTTATGCGTCGCGGCAATAATGCGCACGTCTACTTTTATCGATTGGCTGCTACCGACAGGTCGCACTTCTTTTTCCTGTAAAGCGCGCAATAATTTCACTTGAAAACTCATCGGCATATCACCAACTTCATCAAGGAATAATGTACCGCCTTCGGTTGTTTGAAATAATCCTTGATGACTTTTGTCGGCGCCAGTAAACGCGCCTTTACAATGACCAAAAAGCTCTGACTCTAATAATTGTTCAGGAATCGCTGCGCAATTAATTGCAGTAAATGTTTGTTTGTTTCGCTTACTGGCTAAGTGCACGGCTTTAGCTAATAATTCTTTACCTGTACCGCTTGGGCTGTGAATGAGTAAACTAAAGTCGCTTTGAGCAACTTGATAAGTTTGCTGTAATAATGAAGACATAATAGCACTGCGACTGATTATCTTTTCTCGCCAAGCATTCGTTGTTTGGTTTGTTTTCGTGATATTATTTTGTGGCTGTAATCGTATGGCTTGTTCCACGGTTGCTAATAATTCTTGGCTTTCAAAGGGTTTAGTTAAAAAGCTAAATACACCTTGCTTAGTGGCATTAATTGCATCAGGAATTGTCCCGTGGGCGGTCATTATAATAACGGGTAAGTTAGGTTGTTGTTGGCGGATTTTTTCAAATAGAGCCATACCGTCCATGCCTTCCATGCGCAAGTCACTGATCACTAATTGTGGATTGAAGCTCTTTAAAATACCTAACGCCATTTTAGCGCTATTTGCAGATTCTATTTGATAACCAGCAGCGGATAACCTAATACCGAGCAACCTCAATAGACTGGGGTCATCATCAACAAGTAATATTTTTTCTCGGCCAAGCTCAGTTAATTTTTCTTCTAGGTCTTTTGATGTCACCGTGTTCACCGTCCGTGCTCATTAATATTGGTTTCTAAGTTTTTAAGTTGAATTATCTGTTGCTGTAGTTGCTGAAGCTCTATTTGCTGTTGCAGGTAATCATTTTTTATCTTGTTGCGAGATTTTTTTACTAAAGTTAGTTTATTTAGCAATATAATTTGTTGATTTAGCTGTTTTTTTAACATGGCAAAAAAAGCGAAGTCAGAGGGCGTTAATCTGGCGGAGTCTAACGAGTCTAATGCCAGTTGATTCAACTTACTTTTTGCCGTAAATGGGTTATGAATAGGCGATTTCGGTAACGCATAAGCTATTACTGATTTTAACTGTTGCTCAAAGACTAAATTACGGCTGATATTTTCAGTTTTTCCAACAGGGAGTGCCTTAATATAATGTATTTCATCTGATAATTGTTGTTCGTTAAATTGGCTTATTAATAAATAATACTGGCCATAGGTTATGTTACTACCTCCAATACTATTTTCTGTAAGGCGAGAGTCTCTGGTTGACTGGCAACCACTTAAAACTATGAGAAAGGCAGCGAACATTAATTGCCAAGCTAGTACAAAATTTGCTGGCCTGTTTTTACAAGTCATCTTATAAGTAACATGCATTAATTTTTTCCCTCATTCGGGGTCTTAATACGGTAAGCATTCGGGAGAGTTATTGTCATGGTTGTGCCATTTTTATTAGTATTGTTTTTGTCTATTATACTCGTTACCTCTATAGTACCTTTGAGTCGCATTAATAACTCCTTTACTATTGTTAACCCTAAACCACTGCCTTTAATTTGACTGTTCTGTGCAGGAGTACCTTGATAAAAAGCGTCAAAAATATTTTTCTGTTGTTCTCTAGTTATTCCAATACCATAGTCTGTAACCGATAAATCTAATTGTGAACCTCGTAAATGACAGGCAATTTTTATCTGACTATTTATTGGTGAGTATTTTATGGCATTGGATAACAAGTTATCTAAAATAACACTGAGTTGTTTGCTGTTTACTTTGATTTTTACTGTTTCTAATTCATGAGTTACAGTTAAATTTTTCCGCTTAATATCTAAAGTTCTTTGCTGTAATACCTTTGCTATTAAACTAGATAGTTCAACTGTCTCAGCGTCTTGTAAACTTGTCGAGTCGAGCACGATATTAAAGTCGAGCAGATCTTCAATCAAACGCTGCAAACGATTCGCACTGCTGCGAATTATTTTTGATATCTCTTGTTGGCCAGTATTTAATTCACCGACACTGTTATCATAAAGTAACTCTGTGCCTTCTCTTATCGCGGCTAAAGGCGTTTTTAATTCATGAGATATATGGCGAATAAAGCTCGATTTCTGCAGTTCAAGTGCATGTAAGCGATTACGCATTATCTCTAAGGCGTCTGCAATTTCTGTTATTTCAGGAGAACCACTAAAGACCACTTTATTGTTAAAGTTTCCTTGTTCTAAATGCTGTATTTTACGTAATAGTTCTTTAAGAGGGTTGGTGATCAAAAAGATAAAAAATGCTGCAATGATTAAAGCAAAAGGAATGATAATTAAGCTGGTTAGCATATCGTGTCTTATATCACTTGCCGATGTTCTTATTTTCTCAGCTTGATCAAGTAAAAGGTTATTACTGCGTTCTGTTATTTGGTTTCTAATATTTATTAATTTTTTGAAGTGACTTTTTAGAGGCTCGAAAGAATTATTTGGTAAATTATGTTGAATTAAATACCGGTGAATATCGGCAATTATTTTCGATAGTTCACGGCTGTGTTCACGTAAGATGGCATCATTTTCAAAAACAGAATTTTCGGCTAAATTTGCCATTACATTCTGCTCTTGCTGAAAATAGCGCGTTAAAATACTTTGGTCTTTTAAAATTAAAAATTGATTAGCGCTACGCTCCATTTTATCTAATGTGGAATTCAGTTGACGGTTAGTTTTTACCAGTTCAGCAACGTTAAATATAGCAGATGTACTTTGATGAGAAAGCTGAGTGACTTGGCTGGCGCTATAAAGTAAGGCAAGTACTAACGGTAAAGCAACCAAGCTAAAACCTAAAATTGTGAGTCTTTTAACGGAAAGCGAACGAACAGCTAACATAGTTGGAAGGTTGATTTTTTTCATTGTAGTCATAAGTGATAACGAAGTGGGTAGTGTAATTTTTTTATGCAAAAATGCAAGACTGTCGCTAATTTGAGACGGTGTTTTTTTTGTTGCATCACAAGGTTAATTACAAGTCTTTTAAGTTAGTAACTGTTTTTACTCAATTTATTCAAAATATTTTAAGCATCATATTTATATATTTAATTTATAGTCATTTCTCTTGTTGCCATATGGCGACACAATAAGTTCTGTGCTTTAAGTGCTTTTGTTCTTTTTATAATTAAATCAAGGGATTATAATTTTGGTTTGATTCCTGCTATACATCACTTGATATTAATTTACTCGATTAAAATAAACTTATGAACTCCCTGAATGAAGGAATTGAAATGAATCATATTAGCTTAAAAAAAGTCACCGTAATTGTGAGCACCTGTATATTAGCGTCATATTTTGTTAGCGCTGACGAGAAGGTTGAAAATATTGCAGTAGCCCAAACCGAAGCCATCTCAGCGACTGTAGAAGCAACCAATAGTTTTACAACGGCTATTACCGATATCCCTGCATTATTAACAAAGTTCGATAGTAATAATAATGGACAGCTTAATTTAGCTGAAGTAACGGTAAGTAATAATGAAGTACTTGCTAAGCACTTTAAAGACATTGACCAAAACGCTGATGCTGAATTAAGTGCTAATGAATTAAAGCATTTTTTTGTTGAAATACAATCGCTAAAGGATAGTGCAAGTAAATAAAGCATTAATGATAGTAAGTCGATTTCTCTAGAATCACTTGTACCCAATATTTTCGGCTGTTACAAGTTTTCAGCCGTTTTTTATTCCCACCTTTATTATGGAGAATATTTTCGATGAACAACGAATTTACTCATACCTCACCGGCTAAATTGATGCCTAGATTTGTGCAAGTTGATGATTGGATTTTTGAAGTTAAAACTGTACGTGCATTACGTGTTGATCAATACGGAAAGCCTTATACGGCTATTGCTAATTTAACTATTAATGGTGATAACGCCTACATCGATGGATTATTAACACGTGAAAATGAAAAGTTTTCTCGTAAGGACTTTCAAGCTTTTTATAAGTTTTGCCAACAAATGCAGGTGAAACAAGGTAACTTTGATCGCTTTAAAAATGATGAATTAGTCCCTGAATGTATTGATATTCAAGCTATGAATAATAAGGTAAAATTAAGGCTTGTGCGATGAACATACTCGCGCTATTTATAAATATATCCTGCTCTCTATTTTTTTAAAACAAATGCTTTAAAATACCAATACTTATTAATATCGTTAAAAGCTCTACCTTTATGTCATTAAATACTGCTCGCCTAGACCGTTTTATTAGTGAATATTGCAAAATAAGCCGTAGAGATGTGCGTTTAATGTTAGCCCAAAAGCGAATTTGTGTCGATGGTTGCACCATTGATGATATTGGCTTACGAATAGACCGATTTTCAAAAATCATGCTCGATGGGAATATTTTGCAAGACAATAAAGCGCTCTATATTATGTTGCATAAACCCATTGGCGTAGTCAGCGCGACAATAGACAAGCTGCATAAAACTGTCATAGATTTATTAGTAGAGCAAGGATTGTTAGTGAATCAAGCTTTAGCAGAAATAGACAATTTACATATTGTTGGCCGGTTAGATCTTAATACCTCGGGACTACTGTTGCTTACCAACGACAGTCGATGGTCAGAACGCCTTACTTCTCCAGAGCATAAAGTAGAAAAATGTTATCAAGTCAGCTTACAGAACCCATTAACTGAAGACTATCAGCAGGCCTTTGCTCGTGGTATGTATTTTGAATTTGAAAATATCACGACTAAACCGGCCGCGTTTAAGATTATTGCAAACCAAGCTAGTGAGCAGGGCAATCGGTATATTGCTGAAGTCAAATTAATTGAAGGGCGTTACCATCAAATAAAGCGTATGTTTGGTCGTTTTCGCAATCCGGTTATTGGCTTGCACCGTAAAAGCATTGGAAGCTTATTGTTAGACGAACAGTTAATAGCGGGTCAAAGCCGGCTATTAACTGATGATGAAGTGTTGGGGATTTTCGTAAAAGATAAACTTACCGAATGAAAAGTTTATTCAAATGCACCAGCTTCGGCATCACTTTTCCGTTCTAAACGTTCTTGTTCTTCTGCGAAGGCCGCTTTTATTTCTTCTAAAATAGTATCAACGTTCGCTGCTTTAGTATTTTCTTTGAATAAACCGGTTAATTCAGTTTCCGGTGTTAACTCAGCTTTTTCATATAAGGCCCACATCTCTTGTGCATATTTACTTTTTGCTAATGCAGGGGCAAATTGAGCATAATAATCGGTAATGTTGTTAACATCGCGAATCAACATGCTTTTAGCATTATTATTAGCTGAGGCATCTACTGCTTGAGGTAAATCGATAATAACAGGGCCATATTCGTCGACGAGTACATTAAACTCCGATAAATCCCCATGAATTACACCAACGCAAAGCATAAGCTTTACATAATTCATCATAATTTGGTGGTCTTCAATAGCGTGTTCGCTTGGCATAACAACATCATTCAAACGCGGTGCCACGTCACCTTCACCGTCGGTGATCAGTTCCATTAATAAAACACCTTCAAAACAACCAAACGGTTGAGGAACACGAATTCCTGCGCTTGCTAAAGTATAAAGCGCATCAACCTCAGCATTTTGCCAAGCATCTTCTTGCTGTTTTCTACCGTACTTTGAGCCTTTTTCCATCGCACGAGCTCGACGGCTATTACGGCTTTTTCGGCCTTCTTGATATTGAGCTGCTTTTTTAAAGCTTCGTTTATTTGCTTCTTTATATACTTTTGCACAGCGTATTTCATCACCGCAGCGCACCATATATACGGTTGCTTCTTTGCCGCTCATTAATTGGCTAAGTACTTCGTCAACTAGTCCATCGTCAACAAGTGGTTGTATTCGTTTAGGTATTTTCATTAGTTAATTAAGTAAACTTTAAAGTTATTCTTCGTCAAAATCGTCTTCGTCTTCATCATCTAGTACTTTGACTGCTCGGAAGCCTTCTTTCACCATTATTTCTATATAAAATGAAGTTAAACCTGCTTTTTCAGCTTCATCAATATGTTTATTTATTGCAGTTAAGTGAACAACTTCTGCTTCTGCTTCTGTTATGCCATATTTACAATCGAAATCCCAGAAATCAACACCAGCAGGAAGTTTTTTATTTCTTTCTCTTTTTACATATTTTTTCACATCATGTTTTACACCTTCAAATAAGCGGGCAACTTTGATTTTTGGGTGAGTGATGTTGAATGTTTTTTTCATGACGATCCTAAGTAATAAGGTTAAGAGAATTTGTAATTTGTTACATATGAAGCACATTTTACGTTAATTTTTACTTGGGTGCGACCGTTAGTCTTTGCTAAAGTGAACTTGGTCAATTTTTCCCATGTTTTTCCTAACAATTTACAAAGGATTTCTCAGATTATGTCAGTTTTATTTAAACGCTTATCACGCATTTTTTTAACTTCTTTAACTGCGCTGCCTCTTTTGGTAAATGCTAGCGAAAACAACGATTTTATTCAATGTACTGACAGGCTGAAAGTACAGGCAAGCTCTGCAGGATTTTCTGATTATATTGTTAATGATGTTATTCCAACACTCTCTCCTTTAAAAAGAGTAATTGATTTAGACCAGCGACAACCCGAGTTTAGTCAAAGCTTTGCTGACTATTTAAAACTAAGGTTAACGAATTATCATATTCAAACAGGTCGAAAAAAATTAGCAGAACATAAAGTATTATTTGATAAATTGTCAAAACAGTATGGTATTCCCGCGCAATACTTAGTGGCATTTTGGGGATTAGAAACAAACTTTGGCCGCAACAAAGGAAAAATATCGGTACTCAATGCGATAGCAACATTAGCGTGCGATCAAAGACGTAGTAAATATTTTACCTCTGAAATTTTTGATTTATTCCACTTAATTGATAATAAAACTGTAACAGTTGAGCAACTTGCTGGCTCTTGGGCTGGAGCTATGGGGCATATGCAATTTATGCCATCAGCTTTAAGAAAGTATGCGATTGATGGCGACAATGACGGTAAAGTGGATGTTTGGCAAAGTGAAGCTGATGCGTTAACTTCAGCGGCAAATTATTTAAATAGCATTGGTTGGTTGGAAAAAGAACGTTGGGGAAGACAAGTAAAATTACCCGAAAACTTTGCTTTTAATAAGGTAGAATTTGACCATTTTTATACCTTAGAAACGTTTAAAAAATTAGGTGTAACGCGGGTTAATGGTACAGCCTTATCAGATTATAAAATTGATGCGGAATTAGTTTTACCTGCAGGTGTTAATGGACCTGCATTTTTGGTTTACCCTAACTTTAATGTGATTATGAAATGGAACTTGTCGGAGAATTACGCACTTTCTGTTGGGCTGTTGGCTAATCGTATTCAAGGCGCAGCAGCCTTAAAAGTTAGCAATAAAGATAATAACAACTTGTATAAATCGTCAGAGCTACAAGCGTTGCAAGAAAAGCTTAATATAATGGGCTACGATGTGGGTAAGCCCGATGGTATTTGGGGCCCTAAAAGTCGCAAAGCCATACGTTTGTATCAGTTACAACATGGCTTGGTGGGAGATGGTTTTCCAAATCGTGAAGTTTTAAAAATGGCTAAAGTTAATAGTTAATCAGGGTATTTATTATTAACGGCTAACGCGTGGTCAATATTATCTAATAGAACTTTAAGTATGACAGGATCAAAGTGGCTTCCTGATGATTCATTCATAGTTTGCAGTACTTTTTCTATTGGCCAAGCCTCTTTATAGCAACGCTTATGTGTTAAAGCATCGAAGACATCGGCTACTGCGACAATACGTGCAAAAACGTGAATATCGTCGCCAGATAAGCCTTGAGGGTAACCTTCACCGTTAAATTTTTCGTGATGTTGCTGAGAAATAATCGCTGCTGTTTGTAAAATGGCTCGCTTAGAGCCGTGCAAAATATTGTAGCCAATTGAAGGATGATCTTTCATTACTATCATCTCATCATGGTCAAGCTTCCCTGGTTTAAGAAGTATCGCATCTGGGGTCGCAACTTTTCCTATGTCGTGCATTGGGGCGGCTTGTTTTAATAATTCACATTCTTTTATGGGTAAGCCAAGTTTCATCGCAATTAAATAACTGACTTCAGCCATTCTTCTTATATGATTGCCAGCCTCATTTGAGCGTGATTCAACTACATCACCTAAACGATAAATAAGATCTTCTTGGGTATCGATAATCTCTTTGTTAAGTAGTAGGTTGTCAAAAGCTAAGCTGACATTTCCTGAAAATACTTCTAATAATTTTCGATCAATACTATTAAGATCTTGGATCCCTCTTAAAAAAAGCAGACTAATTTTATCTCCTTGGCTAGGAAAGTATCCGACTAAAATATTGTCTTCGTAAATGCTGCATTTATTCTCTATGGCTTTGTTTAGATATTGATATACCTCACTATCTATAGCATCGTCGCCACTGTCATCACTAATTTGCGCAATAATACGATAGTCATGTTCAGAATAAATGGCTCCAATACCAGTTATTTGTAATAAAGCACTCGGTTGGTCATTACGTAATAATGAGACGACTTGTTGCAATAACCCGCTGAAAAATTGTTGTAACGTACGCTTTTCTAAAACATTACTTGTAGAAGATATAACTCGTTCTAAGCCAGAACGATATAGTTCTTGGTAAATACGGGCTTCTTCAATCTTTATAATATCGCGGTAAGCGCGTAATGCTGCAAAAACCGTAGTAAATAGCTTTGTTCTATTGAGTTCTGTTTTTTCTTTGTAATCGTTAATATCATAGTCAACGATGACTTGTTCTTCAGGAGCTTGACCTGGTTGCCCTGTACGTAACACTATACGGGTAAAATGATTTTCTAAATCTTCACGTAACCATTTTGCTAACATTAATCCAGCGTCATCCGTTTCCATGACCACATCTAAAAAAACTAAAGCAACATCTTTTTCCTTTGTTAAAACGTTCTTTCCTTCCTCAGCTGAATAAGCATGTAAAAAGGTCAGACCTCTATCATCTAAAGTGAAGCGTTTAAGTGCCATTTTCGTGATGGTATGAATATCTTCTTCGTCATCAACTATAAGTATTTTCCAAGGAGGGAGTGCTGGTTTCTCTACTTGTTTAAGAAATGATAATGCCATGGCCAACTTAGGAATAATAAACCTTGTGTTAGTTATAGCTAATAAATTTAGAAATCTAAAGATTTCTGAAAAATTATCACTAGAATTAGACAACTATAATAAAAGGGTGAATTCTTAAACCTTCTAGGCTTACTAACGTTAAGGTTAATTTTTAATAAATACCCCGTACCACGCTGATAATATGCTTTTTTGTCATCACGATATTGACTGATATTTTTAAAAGGTTTAAAGACTGTACAGGGAGTTTTTTTTATATTTAGTGATAGATCGGAATTTTAATTTTAGCTCAAACATTGAACCTTCTAAAAACTAGGCATAAGATGGGAAAGTAGTTCATTTTTCTACCTATTAAAGACTAAATCTCAACAAGGCTGTTTCGTTATGAGATTATTAAGGATATTTTTATGTCAGGTATTTCTAATGGCAAGCTAAAGGCTCAACATAAAAAAAACATCATTAAATTTCTGGTGGTTTTTGCGAGCTTTTCGACAATAGTTTGCATAGGTTTATATAAGTATTTTGAGCGTTTAAATACTGAGATCACTCAAGAATCTTCACTACATAATGCTGAGATTTATGTCAAAGCGTTAGAAGAATTTAGAACTCTCTACACTTCAGAAGTTATCGGTAATTTGAATCAAGAACAAATCGAAGTAACTCACGATTATCAAGATAAACATAATGCAGTGCCATT
>Ga0209395_1002003_pt1 | contig 27555 bp, 29 predicted proteins | sample GOMGulsemesocosm_3_FD_184635 | JGI IMG/M metagenome (GOLD analysis project Ga0209395, IMG submission 184635) | Methane-oxidizing microbial communities from mesocosms in the Gulf of Mexico - GOM9D Gulf of Mexico (SPAdes) (version 2) | ecosystem: Environmental > Aquatic > Marine > Cold seeps... | reverse complement strand
CAATAAGTGACTGGGTTCTTGCTGGCATTTTAAAATGTAGACCACGGGCCTCCAGCGCCTGTTGTAACATCGTCCCTGCCTGTTTATCCATTTGCCGATTGAGTAACACTGGATTAGTATGGACCACGGTTACATGCATGCCTCTTAATACCAGACCATTAGCGGCTTCAAGCCCCAGCAAACCGCCACCCAACACCACTGCTTTTTTATGGCTACGGCTGTATTCAAGCATGGTATTGACATCTAAAATATCGCGAAAACTAATCACTCCCTGTAAATTATTGCCAGGAATATCTGGAATAACAGGCTTGGATCCAGTCGCTATGAGTAATCGGTCATATTCAGCTTGGGTACCATCTTTTGCGATAACCAATTGACGACTACGATTAATATCTACAACCGTTTTATCGTTTCCTGCATGCAATAAAATATCATGATCGACATACCATTGACGGTCATTAATAATGATATCTTCAATACTTTTTTCTCCACTAAGGACGGAAGAAAGCATGATTCGGTTATAGTTTCCATGTGGCTCCGCTCCAAAAACGGTGATGTCATACTTATCAGGCGATGCCAATAAGAGCTCTTCAACTGTTCGGATACCGGCCATACCATTACCAATAACGACTAGACGTTGTTTCATAGATATTAAAATAGAGTGGAATGCGTTGTGTTAAAAAATTGCTGGAAGCAGGGTTTCCTTCAATAAGACTACATGGATGATGTATTTTTCTTTTATCTTAGAGGAGGCTTTGCTTAACAGCATGTTATTCAAGTATTTCTGTGACTTGAGCCAAGTCCTTTTAGTTCAGTTAGACTTAATATCAGATGCTTTGTTTAATATAGCTATTAATAATCCACAGGTTAAAGAGTCATATACCATCAACTCCTTAATAGTATTTGAATTTTTGTAGGAGGGGCCTATTGGCCGCGACTGCTCTTGATCTTGCTCCTGTCGCGGCCAATAGGCCCCTCCTACCAATAAAAATAACTCAGGAATTTACTGGTTTTTTATAAACCTGTGGTTTGTATAGAGCCATGTCGTTTAATAATATTAATTGTTAAACACAGGAATAGAAAAAAATTAGTCATAGTTATTATTCTCCCTATCCCATTGAATAGAATCCCTGACTGCCTCAATAACTAACTGCCCAATGAGCTCTCCCATTAACGTGTGCTTTCCACAAAATTCTATGCAGAGCTTAGCTGTTTTTTGTGTAGCCAGTATCACAGAATCAGTCCCTGTTCCCGTAGCAAGCCGATTAGAAACAGGACTTATAATATTTAAAGTTTGCAAAGCGGCTGCTTTAGCTTCGGTGATCATCATGACGGCTTCAACCATTGCCGCAGGGGTAAAACTTGCCGTACTGATTAATATGATATTGATAGTATCGTGCCTTACACTGCGGGTTGAAAGCGTCCGACATTCAGCATAATCACCTGCGCGCCTTGGGTTTGATAAGCCAGCAGTCACTAAAATAAGAATATCTATATTCTCAACCCTAGCCTGCCTTATGCGCAATGATTTCATAGAAGCGGCTGTCATCATGCCAACAGCCACTCCTTTCCATTGATGTTGCCTGCAATAATTATTGAGTGAATTTGCTGGTGTATCATGGTGACAATATTGTTTAGGGACTTTCAGGTTAAGCAGATGATTAACATCCTGAAAGCCCCCATTAAACACAGCCGAACTCAGTGACACGAATGGCGTTGTAAAGGTAATATGAAGATGATCTTCTGTTTGTTCAAAAACAATCTGAGACGGAAAAACAGTCTTGTTATCCAATACCTTAAGCAATTAATGTACTTTACTGATTTTGGCTGTCTGCAAAGTGGATAGCAATAGCTGTATCGTTTTAACACTTGCAAAAATAACCACGGCATAGACCAGAGTGTACCCCAAATAAGAAGGGTAATATTTTGCGACTCTGGTGCTATATTCAAGCCAGTTTACATCAGGAAACTTATCTGACAACAGATAAAAACTGCCATTTGAAAGAGCAAAAGCAGCCGATGTTGCAATAAATAAAACACTAAACTGGCTGAGTAATTCAGTCAATTTCAAGGTTTTATATCTAGTACAATAATAACCAGCAGACCATAAAAATGCATATGTTGGGATTAAAAAAACATACGCTGAGGATATACAATAATCACTCACACCAAACTGAGTAATAGCGACATAATCAATAAGCCCTGCTTCTATCAATAACAGCACAAATAATTTCCAGGTTCTCACCCACATTCCGGCAAAAAAGAAAGCGGCCAATGAAGCATCAGGTAAAGAGAAAGTACCTCCAAAATGATGAAATCGAGTAGCCAGCATCAGTCCTATTAATGCGATTGGCATTGTTATTTTTTCTAAATTTAAATTCATGTTTTTCCTGTTCTAAAATAATGTTTTTCTAAACTATGCGACAAGGTTTCTTGAATCAATACGCATAATGAATGGATGCAAAAAAGTTTCTATCTGCCGTATTGAAGCCTTGATTAGTTTGAAATTGATCATTCAATAAATTATTAAGTTTGGCTTTGATCGTCCAGCTATTATCTATTTGATAAGCCGTTCGCAGATCCCAATCGATAGCACCATGTAGTTTTGTTGCGCCATCTAAACGATCACCCGACACCTTTAAAGATGAACCAACTGTCAGACGATTAAAAAACTCTCTGGAAACATCGACCCCTAAATGTAATTGTGAGCGATCTGATAAGCGCTGGTTGGTAACACGGTCTTTTGCACTTAAAGCACTCCCGTTTAAGGCAATATTCCAGGCATAAAGTTGGGTCGATATTTCCCCTTCTATTCCATCAATTTGCGCTTTATTAATGTTTTCAGGCTGCCAGTTACCTTGGCTATCTTTAGCCCATGCAATTAAATTATCAATATTGGTGTGATAAGCCCTAAGCATCCATTGCCCCCACTGATGCTGCCCTTCTAAGCCGACTTCAAATGTCGTTGATTCTTCAGGTTTCAAATGGATATTGCCTGAATCCGGCCAATATAAGTCATTAAATGTCGGCGCTTTGTAGCCACTGCTAAAATTAGCAACTACATCCATCCCAGTTCCTAGCAAGCCTATTCTAAACCCACCATTACCAGTAACATGAGATCCAAATTGCTCATCTTCATCCCCCCTAACTGAGGCATTAAAATCAATCAAATCAAACCAGCGACCATAATACTCAGCAAAACCTCCTATATCATAACGATCCGTTTCAGCATAAGATTGATGACTTTCCACATGGTCATTCCTAAAGTCTGATCCAATAACAAGCTCATGATTGATACCTAATTTTATTTGATTAGATAAACTGACCATTCGACGGCGGGTGTTAAAATAATTTCCGTCGGGCTGGCTGCTTTTATCTCTGGACTCCCCCAGTGTTATTTTTGCAAGCCAGTCATCAGATAACTGCAGTTTGGCAGACCCCCCAATATTTTGAATAACAAAATCATTGCGATCACTTCCCCAGTTATTATCAAATTCATTTTCGCCTTGAGATCTTAGGACAAAAGCTTCCACACTATAATCATCATTAAACTGATAACCTAAGCGTGCATTAAAACTGGTATTTTCGTAACCATCTCGATCGTCATCTTTTGAACTTGATGAGGTAGCATTAAAGCCTGAAGTCGTTTGATGTGATGCGCCAAAAGCATACCAAGCCTGCTGATATTGCCCACTCATATGACCACTCACTTTAGCCGTATCATATGAGCCACCACCCACATCAATTGATACGCTTGGCTGATTATCTGACTTAAGCGAACCTTTTCTAGTGAAAATTTGAATCACACCGCCTATCGCATCAGAACCGTATAAACTGGACTGAGAACCCCGAACAATTTCAACCCGTTCTATTTGATCTATAGCTAAAGATGAAAAAGGCGCGGTTCCCAAAGTAACAGAACCCATTCGAATGCCATCGATCAACACTAAAACATGTTGACTACTCGTTCCTCTGATAAAAATACTGCTAGTTTTACCTGCACCACCACTGTCAGAAACATCAACACCTGTTGCTCGTTTTAATAATTCAGGCACACTTTGTACCTGCAGACGCTCAATATCTTGTCGATTAAAAACAGTACTGGCAGCAGATAAATGATCAATCGTTTTGTCGGTTCGAGTAGCCGTAACAATAAGCGTTGGAAATTCTACAGCTGGCTCAGTCTGAGCAAATGAAGTAACAGGAAAAAGGGTAAAAGCAGATAAAGGAAAAGCTAAAAATGATTTTTTCATATGTCCTTGCACTCCCCGTGCAAACAAAGTTAAATTTGCAGAGAGGACAAAAAACAAAAATAGAAGAGCACTATGCCGTTCTACTCCGTAAGCAGCCCTCCGCTGCACCGAATAAAACTTTCGGGCAGGTTTCCGGGCTTATAAGTTGAATTAATCTGATACATCACCTTCCCATATCATTGATACAGTGGTATTTAATATATCTTAAACTTATCTACCGTTGCGGGGGCAGCGTTGGAATTGTTTCAAAAAGAAACGCACCGACTTCCCTTTTAACCCTAAAAAAATAGACCTTTTTTCAGGGCACCAAAAAGTTAGGAGGTGGATTATAGAGTGTTTAAAAAAATAATCAATAACTATTCTCATTTGCATCTAGGTTTGACAAAATACCGTACTAAAACGATATTTCGTAAAAATTTATAATGGGCCGATGATTTGGATCGTCAAAATAAACCCGTATATCATTGATATTAAACAGCTAATAAGATTTTTGTTTTCTGGCACAACACCTGCAATATATCTTTCCATACCCAACTCAAGTAGGAAAGAACAATGTCAGAATTTACCCATCATACATTTGATACTGCACCGTCAGCATCAAAGCCTTTAATTCAAAATGCAGAAAAAAACTGGGGGTTTATTCCCAATTTACTGGCTGTTATGGCTGAGTCACCTGCAACCCTGGAAGCTTATTTCACCTTAGGGCAATTATTCGATAAAACCAGTTTTACGGTGACTGAACGTCAATTGATATTGCTCAGTATTAATCGTTACCGAAATTGTTGTTATTGCCTGGCGGCACACAGCACCATTGCAAAGAATCAAAACATTTCGGCTGACTTAGTTAAAGCGGTTTATTACAAACAGCCTTTTAATAATGAAAAGTTAGATGCATTACGCACCTTTACCCTCGCTGTGCTTGAGCAACAGGGCTGGATAAAACAACCCGAGATTAATGCTTTTTATCAAGCGGGCTACAGCAAGCAACATGTACTGGAAGTCGTGCTTGCCGTTAGTTTTAAAACACTCAGTAACTTTATTAATCACATTAATGATACGCCGATTGATCCTCAGTTTTTAGCGGGTATGCCTGATAACAAAGCCAGTTCTTGCTGTTGTGAAGCGAAAGCTTAACTTTTAACTTAAGGATATTACCATGAAAAATAGACCACCCCTTCCTCCCTTTACCCAGCAAACAGCCGCAGAAAAAGTACAACTGGCTGAAAATGGCTGGAACAGTAAAGACCCTGTCAAAGTAGCCAGTGCCTATACCGTTGATTGCCAATGGCGTAACCGTGCAGAAATCTTTTCTGGTCGGGACAAAATCATCGAATTCTTAAGCCGTAAATGGGAAAAGGAATTGGATTACAAGCTAAAAAAAGAGCTCTGGTGTTATAGCGGTAACCATATTGCCGTGACCTTTCAATATGAATGGCATGATGACTTAGGCCAGTGGCATCGTTCTTACGGTAATGAATTATGGGAGTTCGCTGAGAATGGTTTAATGCAACGCCGCATTGCCAGTATTAACGACAAACCTATTAATGAATCAGATCGTGAACTTATCTAATCAGGAGACAACCATGAACAATGTGACCGTATTAACCAGCCCTGCTTGTAGTTATTGTCATGCAGCCAAAAGCTTGCTGAAACAACAAGGTGTTGAATATCAAGAAGTCGATTTACTCAAAGAGTCAACGCTAGGTCAACAACTACTAATTAAAAGTGGGCAACGCACTGTGCCACAAATTTTTATTAATGATGAACCTATTGGTGGCTTTACTGAGTTATCGCAATTAGTCAGCAACAATAAATTAGATTTAACCCTAACCAAGACTTAAGGAAAATATCATGTCTCAATTAAAACTCTATCGCCACGCTTTATCAGGCCATTCCCATCGAGTGGAGTTATTTTTATCATTGCTCGGCTTAGATGCTGAAATGTTCGACATTAATTTGATGGCAGGCGAACACAAACAAGATGTTTTTTTGAAAAAAAATATCTTCGGTCAAGTGCCTGTTTTGGAAGATGGTGATATTACCCTTGCGGATTCAAATGCTATTTTGGTTTATCTTGCCAGTCAGTATGATTATGTTCATACCTGGCTGCCTATTGAACCTGCTAAAGCGGCAGAAGTGCAGCGTTTTTTATCTATTGCTACGGGTCCTATTTCTCAAGGTCCTGCTGCCGCACGCAAAGTTAATTTATTCGGTGCCAGGCTAGATCATGTTAAAGCCATTGAAGTCGCGCATAACACCTTAACAACATTAGACGAACACTTAGAAGGTCGAGATTGGTTAGCTACTGATTTTCCGACCATAGCCGATATTGCCAACTACTCATACATTGCTCACGCACCTGAAGGTGATGTGTCTCTGCGGCATTATCCAAATATTAAGCGGTGGTTACAACGTATTGAGGACTTACCTGGCTTTATTCCATTACAAGATTCTTTGATTGGGTTGGCTGCCTAGTCATTGCATGGATATCACCTTACTCCTAGCTCTATTAATACCTTAATCCTGACACCATAAGTATCTACACAAGTTTTATGAAAGCACCAGCAACCTGGAGTTTGTGCTCTTAATCCCTCTCCCTGCCTGGGGCGAGGACTTAAAGAGCAAGCGTTGTAACTACAAACCCCTCAGTTTAAGAGGATTATCTTTTTGCTCTATTCTGCATAGCAAAAAAGAAAATACTTGTGTAGATCCCTATGTCCTGACACAGAGGGTAAAACTAATGCTGTTTTTCGATATTATTAGACCATTACAGGTCAGCCAGCTGAATGTTTGGCAAAAATTTAAAGTCTTTACGATTATATGTAAAAAGTGGGGTTTGGTAAAAAACAGCTGTTGCACCTATGGCAGCATCAGGCAAGGCCAAATTATGAGACAAACGATAATTACGTACATGCTCCGTTGCTAAATCAAATATATCTTGCTGCATATTTAACAAACGAAATGAGTTTAATTTACTCTCAATAATACGTAGTTCCTTTTTATCACGAGCCCCTTGTAATAACTCCATTTCGATTATTGAATTAATAAATAAATAAATAAATAAAGTTGTCTCACTCGCTATCAATTCATTTAATACCTGACGGCGTCCATTCATAAAATCAATAATAACGCAGGTATCACAAAGCAAAAAATCAGTCATTTTGATTCCGTCTATTCCATGCAGATGATCTTAATTGTTTTCCATATTCAGCTGCATTATCAACATCTTCATACGCCAAATAGCTATCACTAGCTGGCCCTGTATATTCAATAGGACGCGAAAAGTCCAATGGATTTATTTTTGATGCTTTATTTTGTTTATGAGGAAATTGTTGTAATAAGCGATACACTAACTCCAAACAATTGTCATCCAGTTGCTCTATTTCTTGTTTTAAATCTTCTGTGCTTATCATTTCATCACCTATTTTTCAGGTTCTTTGTTCTTTGAGTTAATACAGCTTGTCCATCATTAATATCTAGCCATGCTTTTGCAAAAGGAGACATTTCTGATTTATCTTTAACCTTTGTTTTGGTCCAGTCTAAATAGTAAACATAAAAACCATAAGAGTGAGAGTCATCAAGTTCTTTGCATAATTGTTCAATATCACCATTAAACTCTGGAACTCTACCAATCTTTAGCATAGCCCATTTATCATTTTCCCATTCTTTACTTAACATATCCCAATATTTTCTAGGAACATAACCATTACCGACAATATTCTTTATTTCTGGTTTTTTTATAAGAATCCTTCGGCTATAGATTGGGAATAACAAAATATTTTTAGAGTCATAAAAAATATCCCGTTTTTTCCCTGCATCTTCAATTTGAAAAAAACCTCTAACCCAATCTGATATTCCACGCTTTGTATCTGCAATTGGTTTACTTATTAAATAATGGCTGCATATTTTTTTAAACTCATATGAATCAAATGCACCTCTACAACTGCCATACCTATATCCATATCTTCTTGCATCCACATACAAAGCATTTGGTTTTTCATTACAAAGAAGATCAAAATCCATTGGTAATATACCATCTCCTTTTATTATGAAACCATCCATACCCGATAAGTTAGCCTTTGAAGTTTGCTTTTTCTACAGAAATAGAGGTGGTGGACATGATGCACCCCTAGTAACTATATTCAGGCAATTATGACTTATTTTATGTTATTGTCCAAATCAGCATATTCCTCAAAGCCCAGAAATCAATAAGGTAACATGGCTATGAACTTACCACAGGTTGATTTAGATAAATGATAGTTTAGCTTCCCTCTTTGAAAAAAGTCGCAATCGACTCCTGCCTAATGCGACACTACTACATCCATATAGAACGAGGGATTGAAATAAAACACCTTATTTTAAATTTCAAATCTCCCCTAACCCCTCTTTGCTAAAGAGGGGGAATTAAACCGATGCTTTCAATTATCAACCTGTGGTTTATATATAGCTATGTAAGGTCATAACAATACAAAAGATCGTGATGTGGCTATTCCGTTTATGCCTAAACTGTTCAAAAAACATCCATTGTAAAACCTGAGCTTGTTCGTAATGACTTTGGGGTATGAAATCAATATTAGATGCAAGATAGCATAAAATGGTATTCACTTCTGCCAAGTATTTTCCATCATGAAACAGGGTGGAGATACCGCCATCTAGTTTTCACTATCAAATGAAACATGTCGCTTAATATCTTTAAATCTAATATTTATTTGTTCCAATTCACTTTTTATTAAACCAATAATAAGTTGATCTTTCTTTTGCTGATGCGCTTGCTCTAGCTCAGTCTTTGTATCAAAAACACAAATAATCGATAAACTCTCTGGAAACTGGTTGTAATTAACCAAGTGTGTGAGCCATTGAAAACCCTGCACTTCTTCTTTTGCTATTTCACAAACTATGGTCAATGACTTACATATTTGATTATCTATTTTTTTATCGGTTTTCTTCATTCTTTAATAATTCCAGTGGGAGAATATTTTATTTACCCGGCACAACAATCAATATTTTTCCAAATATCATCATTAAACTATAGCGGCTTATAAGTAGATTATACCCAACCCAATATATTTATACTTGAGCTGAGAAATCGTTATCCTGCAGGTTCTTAGTCAGCACATCCAGTTTTAAATCCTCATAAAATGATTACTTACAACATTGGGTAATCAATATACCCTTTTTCACCCCCGCCATAGCGGGTATCCATATCTGTTTTATTTAATGCTGCATTCTGTAAAAAACGCTGAGGTAAATCGGGGTTTGATATAAATAAATCTCCAAAAGAGACCATATCTGCCCTGCCCGTCGCAATGGCTTTGTTAGCTGATTCCTTGCTATAACCATTATTTGCTATGTAAACGCCTGTATACGTATCCCGTAAATTATTGGCATTAAAGGCGCTTTTTTTTATCGCTTCATCAGCAACATGAATACTCCCTTCTAGCACATGTAAATAGGCTAGGTTAAGCGGGTTCAGTTTTTCGACAACATAGTTAAATAAGGCTTCAGGATTTGAATCAAACATGCCATTAAATGAATTAGTTGGCGATAAGCGCACACCTACACGATCATTGCCCAACATGCCAATGACAGCGTCAAGTACCTCAAATAAAAAACATGATTTATTTTTATAATTCCCCCCATATTTATCGGTACGTTTATTAGTGGCATCACGTAAAAACTGGTCAATTAAATAACCATTAGCCGCATGCACTTCTACCCCATCAAAACCAGCGGCCATTGCATACTCTGCAGCGTCTCTATAATCTTGAACAATGTCATAAATCTCATGAATTTCCAGTGCGCGTGGTGATACATAATCACCTTCAGCTTTTATTGCCGAAGCTGAAACAGGCGGTTCATTATCTGGTTGAATACCAGGATAACTCACTCGCCCCACATGCCATAACTGTAAAAAAATACGTCCACCTTCTGCATGTACCGAGTCGGTAATTTTTTTCCAGGCTTTTACCTGATCATGGTTATAAATACCCGGTGTATTTGGATAACCTGCCCCTTGCGGTGATATTTGCGCCCCTTCGGTAATAATCAGGCCAGCATTGGCACGCTGTTGATAATAAATTCGGTTCATTTCAGTTGGAATATTATTTTCAGCACGACATCGTGTCATTGGAGCCATAATAATTCTATTTTTTAGTGTGTATTGTCCTAATTGAATGGGCGTAAACAAATCTTTATTTTCATCATTTTCAATAGCTATAGAGGTATTCATAGTCTTGATCCTTAATAAAATATTTAAATGTCTCGTTAGCAAACAATAACGCTCACCTCGTCGTTAAGGAGAAAAAAGTTTATTTCAATTTCTCCTCACCCAACCCTCTCGGCAATTGCTCCTGCATTGCTCTACTTACCTACATCCATGTAGGCATCCATCAACAGAGGGCTTAGGAGCAAAGATTCTTTAAAAAATTCCTTAAGGAACCTCTGATCAAATCCAATTATTTTTAGCTAAATTGGCATTTCTTCGAAAGAGGGAACGCTCTCATCCATAAAATCCCATCGTGGTTTTCTTTTGTTATAGACAATCATCTCTGGTTTAAACCAAGCACTGTCTTTAACTGTGCCTACCGCTATCCCTATAATATTTTCGGAAGCTGTATTAAACCCAAAAAGACGGCTTCCACATTTTGAGCAAAAGTGCCGAGTAATGGTTGAACCACTGTCTGTCTTTGAAGAATAACGACTGGTTTCACCCTTAATTTCAACATCCTCTTGCTTAAAGAATGCAATAGAGACATGCCCTGTTCCTGATGACTTTTGACAATCATCACAATGGCATTGCGCCATGCGTAATGGGGCTAAAAAAATAGAATACTTAACCTCTCCACATAAGCATTGTCCTGTTGCAAAAGTATTGTTTATCATCATCTTTTCTCCGTTTTTAATCAAAATAGATCTGATTGTTTACTCAGTTCCGTTATTTCATCAAGGGTGTATCTTGGAATAATATGTTGTGGACAATTTTTATCCCAGGTTTCTACTTTAATAATAAATGCCCGCTCGGCTTTTCCTTGGTAATCAGCTAGGGAAAGCTCTTCTATCAATTGCTGATCACCTTCTATTACCTGAGCGGTTCCCCATATTTTAATTCTGACTCTATTGGGATAGTCCATAAGAAACAGGGATACTTTATTGTTGTCTTCTAAATTCCCGTATGAAATATATTGTCGATTCCCCCGAAAATCAGCAAAACCGAGTGTACGATCATCAATGACTTTTAAAAAACCTTTGGCTCCCCCTCTATGTTGAATATAAGGATAGCCATCGCTATTAACTGTTGCCATATAAAAGGAATCACGTTCTGCGATAAAGCCTGCTAACTCAGTTGTAATATGATCAGGCCACCAGTCTTTCTCAACTCTTGCGTAAGAACGCCTGGAACCATGACGGGTTTGTATTGCTTTAACACTATCCGTAAATGCAATATCACTGGCATACTGTTTCATGATCGTTCTCCAAACTTTGCCATTTAGAATCGCCGATATTCAGTTATGAGTTTCAGCGACCAAGTTTTAAATTGTTACTTCTTATCTTTAAGAAAACGTCTAATATGTTTTGCAATTGCTTGACTGTCTTCTTCTAGCGCAAAATGTCCTGTATCTAGTAGATGAAAATCAACATGTTTTAAATCTCGTTTGTAAGGATTCGCACCTGCTACTGGGAAAATCTCATCGTTTTTACCCCAAACAATTAATGTAGCGGGTTGATGTTTACGGAAGTATTCCTGCCATTGTGGGTACAGTGGTGGATTTGATCCATAACTATAAAAAAGTTGTAATTGAATTTCATTATTACCTTTACGATCCAATAATGCCTGAACATGATTCCAAGTATCGGGATTAATATCTTCTACATGACGTACCCCATTGGTGTATTGCCATTTTGTTGCACCCAAGGTTAATAGAAAACGCAGTGCTTCATCATTGCTCATGTTTGGTTTCTTGTATGCTGCTTTTACGTTTTTCCACCAATCATTATCAAGCCCCTGGTTGACTGCATCACGATCCTTCCAATAGGCTTTAATTGGTTCCCAGAAATTATTATCCAAGCCTTCATCATAAGCATTACCATTCTGGATAATTAACGATTCAATACGTTCTGGATATTTTGCTGCAATACGGAAGCCAATCGGTGCGCCATAATCCATTAGATATAAGCTATATTTTTTCAGACCCACGGTATCGATGAATTGTTCAACTACGTTAGCCAGATTATCAAAACTATAGTCAAATTTATCCACAGCAGGCATGGAACTGTAACCATAACCGGGATAATCAGGCGCTATAAGATGGTATTGATCTGATAATTCAGCGATCAAATCCCTAAACATGTGTGAGGACGTTGGGAAACCATGCAGCAGTAGTATGGTCGGGTGATTGGGGTTTCCAGCTTCTCGGTAAAAGATATCTAAACCGTCAATTTTGACGGTTTTATATTTAACTCCATGAGCGGTTTCTGAGGCATAACTTGTCTGTGATACCCCAAGGTTAAAGATCACACTGATCAAAATGACCTTTAATAGGGTTGCTATAGTTGCTTTCATGGTTTCTCTCCAAAATAGTTAAGTAACAATCTAACTATTGCAGGAGCTGTGCCATAAAAACAAACAGCACTTAACTCATTTTATATCAGCAACTTATCTATAAATCACTAATGCATTATGAAATCTTAATATCGACAAACAAACGAAATATCGTGAATAAGCGATATTCTGTTACTTTATATCGCCCCTTAACTTTATCCCAATTACTTTATTTTTCATGGCTCTATACAAACCACAGGTTTATAAAAAATCAGTCAATGCCTGAGTTGTTTTTATCGCTAGGAGGTGCCTATTGGTAGCGTCAGGATCAAGAGCTGTCAATCAGCGTTGAAAAGTATCCGCCCTCAGCGCGAGGATAATCCGCAATTTTAGAAAAGAGAAAAGCATCTATTTTATATCGCGCCGAGGGCGGACGCTCCTACACTAATAGCTGAAGCTGGTGGGTAATCGGGTAAATTTATGCTTGATTAGCTATTAACTTTTCCCCCATCGGGCGTTTGTTAATAGTGATGTTAGATCAAAGGGAACCTTGATTTAGGCGTGACTTCTTTTGATTTATTCAATGAAACCCAACCATAAACAATTCTATGAATTATCCAGATAACGGCACCGAATATGACTACAAAGCCAATAAGAAAAGGAAGCGTACTTGATCCAATTAAAACTAAAGCCAATGCAACCCAGAATGTTTCAATTTGCCACTTAAAATGTGACTCTACCCAGGTTCCTTTTACATGATGCATATTTAAATAATTAAGAATGACAGCAACGATAAAGGTCATACCACCCAGAAAAAAAGCTAATGCCTGCAATAAATAAATAAGGCCAGCTAAACCCACATAGTCAGCACTATGATCTTCATGTTTACGCTGTGTTGTTAACGTGTTCATAGCAACCTCCTTACCCTGTTAATAGATAGGACAGAATAGAAGTCTATTTAGTTGCACTTTTATTTTTAGACCCTCGTATTTTTTACTGTGATTTCCTGGGTTTATTCATAATCATTCCAAAACAATCTTTTACTGAGCGTTGACTAACGATTCTACTCAATTCGGTTGCGGGATAACCAAAATCAACCAGTTGATTAAAGACTCTTTCATAGTCTTTTTCAGACCAACTATTTCTAAGCTTAAATGCATTATGCATTATTTCTGAAACATTCCCTTCATCCCCTGCAAACATGAGTTGAGAATTAATGACATTTAAGCTATTCAGCTCAGAAATGAACTCATACTGGATGGCAAATGCAGCAATTTCAAATCCTGCAACACTCACTGGAAAGTTCAGGTCTAATGCAACCAGTTCTTTAATCATTTGATAATGCTTTACTTCATGCACCAAAGAACTAGCTAATTCTTCTACATTCAACTTATCATTAAGCAGAATAAAAAGGCCTTCGTAATAATACTCCCCTTCTTTTTCTACACAACCCTCGCCCGATTCACCATAGTGTCCCAATTGAAGTTTTGTTAATTGAATTTTATCTTGCTGTAACAACTCATCTATAAAAGGCTTAAGCTCCCCCCCAATTTTGGTCCGCTCAATTAATTCAATCGCCCTTAATAATTTCAATCGATTCTCATCAACCATTTCAGGATTAAGCTGTTGATTAAAAAGCATGGATATAGAATTGGCATTCGCATTTAACGAAACGAAGATAAAAACCATTATTAACAATATTCGCATGTCTTAACTCCAATAATGTGTATTATGCATACGACCGCATTAAACTTATGCCTAATAAACATTTAATTTTTCAGATCACTTAATATATATAATAGCTGGTATTGGAAGATTCGCGATTAATCTGCTAAACAACGTGATCTATAACACATAGTTTAATAATCTATTTCATGAAAATATTATTATTTTAGCGACAGGATAATGTAGCCACTTTACAAAAAATGAATGCTAGTTGGATAATCAACTATTTTTGGACGCTTAGGTAAAAACAAAATCGATTAAATAATCTTGAGGTTTAGAGACGCGTTTAATATACAAGGGCGGACTAAAGTCCACGCGACAGCATTCTATATTATTAGCTTGTGTTAACCCGAATTCAACCCAGCCGTCCCTGGTTTCAATATTGCTCGACTATCCTCATTCCTAAAAGGGTTAATAATTCACAATCCCTTAGCCAACACTTCACATCTATTTCTTTATATAACTTGTATGATGAAATTGTCTATTAAAAAGCTCACCATTAAATGATTGATATCATGTTTTTGCTTGATAGGCCGATATAACTTATAACATTAATGGGGAATAAAATGTCAAAACTAGCCCAAGACCGTACCGCTTTTATAGAACTTCTTCATGACGTTTTTATCAAAAAAACAGGTCATGGAGCATTTGCCTATATTTCAGTCTCTGATGCCATGTCATTATTTGATAAATGTTCACTTTCAAGTGAACCCACTGATAGGTTTATCAATCAATTTGTACGTTCTATTTAAACGCCTGAACAAGGTATTTTAACCCTACAAAACGGAGAGGCAGTCTTTTATTTGCTACTCAATAGCCTACTTGGGCAACGGCTTAACTAAGAATCACGCCAGAAGCCGCTTAGTCTCTTTGCTTAAAACTGTAGAAAATTTTTGATGTCTGTGACTTCAATGGCTTGCTTAGTCACATCAACTTTATGTTGTGTCGTGCTATATCCCCATAAAGCAAAAAACAGTTTAACTGTTGTCAGCCTTGGGTTTTTGATGATTTTTAATAGCGTCGGTAACATATCTTCAACAAAATAAATTTTTTGCTGGGTATGCTTGGCAAGCAAGTCTATTAATACGGCTTCTTTACTCATCTTTCTATCAAGCCCAAATATTCTTTCTTCCGCTAATTCAATCTGATTGGCCTTTAATATTTGTTTAACAAACCGTTCTTGTTTGGTCGTTATAATGTACCAAAGACCTTGCTCAGATAAGTTCTGTAGCTTTTCTTTAATGCCTGGAAATAAAGGGTTCATTTCCACCCAATTATCCAAATCTTGTTTTATCCACTGATCCCTGGTCTCACCAAATATTTTTTTGAGAAAATCAATTGTTAATGAATGATCATCCATCACCTTTTGAGTTTTTACCTGGTAATCAGCCATAATGTCTTCAACGGTTTCACCATTATTTAACAATCTTACAATTAAGATTGCCTCGTAACCTGTTCCCATAATAGGCCGAATTTGGCGAAATTGTGCCGACTGTTCAGGTGTAGGTAATGGAGAGGTAAAGTCATCCCATATTTGTGTAGCTGATTTCCAGGCGGCTATCCCTGTTTCTAACGCGCTATCACAGATGACTCCATCAAAATCCAAAGCATAAATGACTGATTGTTTCATAATTTTCCAGAATTAAAGTTCATAGTGTTCATCATTGCAACGCTCTAGGAAACTTCAATAAAGCTATGTAAACCTCTTTTAGACTTTACTGCCAACCACTGCTGTAAATAAACAAGCTCTTCAGTCTGCGGTAAATCATCTAATGCTTGTTTGCTTTTCAATAATCTAAAGGCAGAAGATAACACTTTATACTGCTCCCCTTTAATTCCAGCACGCCTTAGACCCACTGAATTTAAACGATAATGCTTAGCAGGCCGTCCACCAATCAACATAAATGGAATCACATCTTTATTTAACCCCGTGGTTCCTTGCACAATGGCATAAGAACCTATTCTGCAAAATTGATGAACAACCACGGCTCCCCCCATAAAAACATTGTCACCAATTTCAACAAAACCACCAATGGCTACGTTATTAGCAAAAATAGTTTTATTTCCAACCACACAATCATGTGCAACATGACTATTGTTCATAAAAAAACAATGGGATCCTATTGATGTTACCGCATTTTCAATTGATGCCCGATGCGCAGTAAAGCCTTCTCTAAAAACATTATTGTCACCTATTTCTAGCCATGAAACTGTTTCAGCTTTAAAACTGGTATCCTGGGGTAGACCGCCTAATACTGCATGCGGATGCAAAATATTACCTTCTCCCATTTTTACATATGGCTGAACCACCGCATGTGCACCCAACTGGCAACCAGCCCCTAGTTCAACATGGTCTTCAATGACCGCAAAGGGGCCTAAGCTAACATTTTCGCCTAGAATAGCTGTAGGTGCTACATAAGCTGTTGGGTGAATTTTTGCTGTCATTTAAACTAAGTCCTCAGTTAATCACTATTTTTATATGTCGCCAATATAACATATTGCTAAGATCGGCTGCGCCCACCCGATGCTTTATCCTCTCGGATGGAATTCTTTATGTAGTTGTTTAAGCCTTTCCTGAGCAATATGGGTATATATTTGGGTGGTTGATAAATCAGAGTGGCCTAATAATAGTTGTACAACCCGTAAATCAGCGCCGTGATTAAGTAGATGGGTAGCAAAGGCATGACGTAAAGTATGTGGGGAAAGATGTTTTTTAATACCTGCTTTTTTAGCATAGCGCTTAATCACATGCCAAAAAGTTTGCCTAGTCATCCCTGAACCACGTTTAGTGACAAATAAAAAATCACTCTGCCTTTCAGTTAGAATATCAAGCCGAGCACCTTGCACATAATTTTCTAGCCATTCCATTGCCTCTTCGCCAACCGGGACTAATCTTTCTTTATTTCCTTTTCCCATCACTCGAACAAACCCTTGCCTAAAACTGACTTGCTCAAATTTTAAAGCTATCAGTTCAGACACTCTTAAACCAGTGGCATAAAGTAGTTCTAGCATGGTTCTGTCCCTAAACCCTAAGCAATCTGTTATTTCAGGTGCCTCAAGCAATAAGTCGATATCCTTTTCTGATAACGACTCGGGTAATGTTCGCCCTATACGAGGGGCTTCAATTAATTCTGTCGGATCTACTGCCAAAAGGCCTTCTCTATGTAGAAAGCCATAAAAGCGACGTAAACTTGATAAAAACCGTGCGGCGGAACGACTCCCAATCCCTAACTTATATCGGCTTGCCATAAAGGCAGCGATGTCACTTTGTTCAACATCGAAAACTGTTTTGTTTGTAAGCCATTTAGAAAATATTTTTAAATCACTACCATAAGCGGCCAAGGTATTTTCGCTTAATCCAGATTCAACCCACAAAGAGTCTAAAAATAAATCTATTTGTTTTAAAGATTCCCCTACCATTAAGCTTTCCGTTTCAAATGATTAATCAACTCAGCTTCCTTAGCCAGTAATTTACGTTTAATTTCCAATGCACGGCCATTCGTCTGCCCCATATAACCACCAAGCCCAGAGACAGCCACTACTCTATGACAAGGAATAATGCCTGGAAATGGATTATCTCTACAGGCATTAGCGACAGCTCTAGCACCAGAATCTATTTGTCTGGCTAACGCTGAATAGGTCAAGGTATGACCCACGGGTATTTTACACATTTGCGCCCATACCTTATGTCTATAATCTGAACCTTGTTGTTTTAAACAAACCGTTAATTCTTCTAGCGGATTATTTATATAGCGTTTAACAGATTGCAATGAATGATTTCCCTCAAGCAATGAGTTCACGCGCTCCAGATGCCATTCTGTTTTTGTTATCACATCCCCAGCATAGTAAATGATAAATTTTGCTTCAAGCAATGGAATTTCAATAAAATGATCTATTGTATTTTGCTGTTTAACCCAATGAATAATAATTGCCATATAAAAATAGGTATATCAAAGAGAAGGCCGCATTTATTACTATACGATAGTCAAGCTAATTAACATGATAGAAAAACTCAGAATCATCATAAAAAATGATATTTTTATATTGCTTTCTGTGCGAACTATGGTGCTAGTGATTTTCTGATTAATAATGGTTTCAGCTTGATCAAAAAAACCATACACTTTACCCAGACACACGGTTGCTCGTTCAAAAAATGCTGCCGCAGTCACCTGAGGTGTATCAGGCTCTAGTATTTTATATTTTAGGGTGTCTACCAATTCACGAATATCACTTTGAATCAATTTATAAGTGCTAGACAGTTTATGACTATCACTGGAATCATTCTGTAATTTGTTAAGCCCGTTTTCAACAATGGCTATCGTGTCATTAATATGCTTAATAAGAAAAGCGACTTTGATTTGTTCAATAGCACCACAGGTTCCTGTGGCAGCGATACCAGAACCTGCTGCACGCATTTTCCCAAGGACTTCAGCTGCATTAGGAATACGATGCCAAATAATATCAACTAACACGACTGGATAACAATTATTCTTAAGCAGATTATTTTCTTCGGCAATATTGGCCATCAAGAAAAGGGTAGACTGAACAATCACCGTATGTTTTTTCAAGCTTTCCTGCTTTGATAAGGACAGAACCGTAGGATAAAGATTTTTCCAGGATTTCTGGATACTATTGAGCTGAACCAAATTAGAGCTTAATACAGTCTGGTTTAATGTCTTTTCAAGCGCACTCAGAGTTGAATTAATAAGCTGTTGTGTTTGCTTTATTTTTTCTGTAAAAGAATCATCACCACTTAACGTCGCATTCAACATCCCCCGATGTTGCTGTAAATTATTAAGCAGTATTTTTAATGTCGAATTAACAGAAAGACTTTCCTGTTGAATAAGCAGACTTGTTTTCTTAGCGATAGCAACTCGCCAGACTAAAGTGCTGCAGATTAATACTGGGAACATGAATATAAGTATAATTTCAAACATACTGGACAGAATCACCCTCTATTTCACAGTGTCAGTTATCTGGTTTAAATGCTGAGCAATACTTGCTGACTCAGAGGCTGTTTGACTATTTGATTCAATACTAGCCGTAATACTTTCAACACTTGCTCCAATATCATTACTAACTATCCCTTGTTGCTCTGCACTGGAAACAATCAGGCTGATATTATCTAAAGTCTGAGTTGCCGACTGCTTTATCTCTATTAATTCAGATTCTACCGTCATAACATTCTGAATACCCTTTTCAGCTTTTGACTGTGTTTTTTCCATATCAACCACTGAAGACCTTATATTTTCACGCACTGTTTTAGTGGTTCCGGTAATCTTTTCTGCGGATTGCCCAACACGATGAGCTAAAGACCTTACTTCATCAGCAACCACAGCAAAACCTCGCCCCTGCTCTCCTGCTCTTGCCGCTTCAATTGCAGCATTAAGTGCAAGCAAGTTTGTTTGTTCGGCAATACTTTTGATTACTTCTGAAATATCGGTTATTGCTTTAGAGTGGTCTTCTAAATCAAGCATATTTTTAGTTACATTTTCTATATAAACAAACAATTCCTTAAGCTCACTTATAAAACTATTTAACTTTTCTTCGCCCGCGGTAGACAGTTGTTGAGTCATTAATGAAGTATCTTCAGCCTCTCTGCATTGCTGAGCCACACTCTTAATACTACCTGTCATTTCTTCAATTGCTGTAGCAATTATTTCTGTATTCGCTCGTTGCTGTTTTAATTCTCTGGCAACGGCATCTGAACTGTTTTTTAGTTGATCAGACGCGTGATGCGTTTCTGTCATCGACTCATTATGAGTATGTAACAGGCGACTTAACTCTCGTATAGAAATATTAATATGCTCTGCTAATACGCTGACTTCATCTTTGCCAGATAATTCAGTCCGAATCAATAAATTTCCCTGAGCTAATTGCTTTTGAATATTTGTAAGGCTCTTTATTCTGTCGGCTAAAGAAAATAAAATTGACGCCAAGATATAAAAAAATAAAATGGCAGGCGCTAAAATATATATTATTTGAAAAGGCGTCAAAGACTCACCTAATCTAATTAAAAAGAAAACAGGTGTCAATATTGCTAATAATGCAAGTACACTCAACAACCAGAACTTACTTTTTATTTTTAATAAATCCGTATAGTTTTTGACTATTGAAATCATTGTTTAATATTGGTTTAAGGAAGACTAATACCGACTAAAAATATAACACATCATCAGCCCCGATCATTATATTTCAGAGCCAGCCTTAAGCGTAGCTGAAAAAACATAGACTTCCAGTCGATAATTGTCAGCGTTTTGAGTTAATTTATATAGGGCAGGCAAACCTACCCTATCATTCAAAGATACAGCTATTTCAGTTAAAACCGTTCATTCCATGCTTTCTCCATCCGCTTTGGAGAGATGGGATAAGCTGTTTTTAATTGCTGGGCAAATAATGAGACCCGAAATTCTTCCAAATCCCAACGAAATTTATCTTGCTCAGGATTAATACAGCTTTTTTTCGCTTTAACTTCTACTTCATCCCAATAACGTTTCCAATATCTATTGAGTTGTTGCATTTCTTGTTTGCTATCTTTTTGCTTTTCCAATCGATACTCTATCGCCTTTAGATACCGGACTATCGATTTAAGCTGATGATAAGGGGTAAGGAAAACAAAACCAGAATAAACTAACCGGTCTAACTGCTGATTAATATCATCAGCGAGTTCTTTTGAGGTTCTAGCTGATTTTAATTGTTTCTTTATTTCAAAAAACCTTTCCATAATATCATTCACTGTTTTACCAATTTCATTGGCAAAACTCACTAAAAATCCCTTATTATTTTTCAAGCTATCGTCAAAGGCCGCTTGAGTTCTAATTTCGCCTTCTTGTAAAAAAGTAGCCGCTAAAATAGCAAATAATAGATCCTCTTTATAGGATTGTCCTTCCCTGTCTTTTATTAAAGGGTGCTGAGTTAATTTATTATAATGTAACTCAGCCATCGGTGATTTAGGCAAGTTTTTAATCACGTATTTACTGTCTTTTCGCGTTTGTAATTGAAACAACCGGACTAAGCCAAAGAAATGAGCCTGCTCTGCTTTATCTCTAGTATCAAAAATCCGTACACCTACGCCATCCCCTTCATCAACGATCGCAGGAAAACCAACAAAAGACTGGCCTTTTTGCATAAAAGAATAGGTCTCGGGCAAATCATCAAACCCCCACTGAATATAGCCGGTATGATTCATTTCATCAGCAGCTATTTGATCAAAAGTATCACCCGCTGTATCACTGTGCTTATCTTGCAGACTTTTTAAATTACGCCCATAGCCTATCGAACGCCCTTTATCATCCACCACTCGGTAATTCATTTTTAAATGATCACTTAACATGGATGGGTTCCATTCTGTTAATGGAATCGCTTCCCCGGTTAATTTACGCAAGCGCATACTTAACCATTCGTATAAAGAACCTTTAAAATCAGGCTCAATTTCCAAACAGTCTTTTGCCGTTTGAGGGACAGGAACAAAATATTTTCTTAATTGTTTAGGCAGTGATTTAATCAATGCCACTACTTTTTCCTCTAATAAACCAGGCACTAACCATTCAAAGGGCTGAGTCGAGATTTGATTGAGTTGATGCACAGGAATAATCGCGGTGACCCCATCTTCATCATGTCCTGGCTCAAACCGGTATTGCAGTTCAATGGATAAATTACCTACCTCTTTATGATCAGGATAATCCCATGCACTGACATGCTCATCATCCTCACGGGTTAAATCTTCTTTAGTTAAAAATAACAGCTTGGGGTTTTCCTTTTCTGCTGTTTTACGCCATTTATCTAAAGTAATGCCATTAACCACTTCTTCAGGTAATTTTTGATTATAGAACTCATATAACCATTCTTCATCTTCAATTAAATCAACCCGTCGCCCCTTATGTTGAATGTACCCTACTTCTTCTAACAGGTTTTTATTGGCCTTAAAGAAAGGTGCATTGGTATGGTAATCTTGTGCAACTAATCCACAGCGAATAAAAATAGCTCGCGCGGCTTTTGGGTCAACCCGTTCATAAGGAATTTTTCTTTTGGGATGAATGGTTAAGCCATACAATAAAACGCGTTCGTACACGGCACTACGCCCTGCTTTCTTTTCCCAATGCGGCTCATAATAACTGGTTTTAACAAGATGTGGGGCGCATTGCTCTATCCATTCAGGCTCAATACGCGCCACGTTACGCGCATAGACTTTGGAGGTTTCAACTTGTTCTGCCGCTATAATCCATTTAGGTTTAAGCTTATGCTGTCCAGAACCAGGAAAGATAAAAAACTTAAGATTTCTAGCACCGATATATTCATATTGCTCATGCCTAAAACCTATATTGGATAATAAACCAGGGATTAAAGCACAGTGAATCGCCTCATAACCCGCCTCATTGGTATTAGGTTTTAGTTTTAACTCACCTTTTATCACTTGCATAATCTGAGCATGAATATCAAACCATTCACGCATACGGATATAAGATAAAAAGTGCTCTTTACAATATTTTCTTACCTTATTATTAGAAAGATGTTTTTTCTGCTCCTCAAAAGTATTCCAGATATTTAAAATAGTTAAAAAGTCAGAGTCATCAATTTTAAATTCAGAATGTTTGCTATCCGCCTGCTGCATTTTATCTGCAGGTTTTTCTCTTGGGTCTTGAATACTGAGTGCCGCCACAATAATGGCAACTTCCGTTAGACAACTTAACTTATCAGCGGCCAATAACATCCGTGCCAATTTAGGATCAGTCGGGATTTTTGCCAACTGTCTTCCCATCGGGGTGATATTGCCCTGTTTATCTAAAGCATTGACTTCATGTAAGGAGTTTTTACCATCCCGAATCATTTTATCTTCAGGCGGCTCGACAAAAGGAAAGTCCTCAATATCACCTAACTTCAAGGAAGTCATCTGTAAAATAACTGAGGATAAATTAGTCCTTAAAATTTCTGGTTCGGTAAATTCGGGTCTGGCCAAATAATCTTCTTCAGAATACAAACGAATACAAATCCCTTCGGCCACACGACCACAGCGCCCTGCTCTTTGGTTGGCACTGGCTTGAGATATTTTTTCAATCGGTAAGCGCTGGATTTTACTGCGATGACTGTATCGACTAATCCTTGCATGCCCCGTATCAATCACACTTCTGATACCAGGGACAGTCAAAGAGGTTTCAGCTACGTTAGTCGCCAATACAATTCTAGCTTTACCCTTTGGTTTAAAAACCCTTTCTTGCTCGCTAACACTCAATTTTGAATACAGCGGCAAAATTTCGCAATGTGCAGGATTATGTTTTCTTAATGATTCCGTGGTTTCTCTAATCTCACGTTCACCATTTAAAAAGATAAGAATATCGCCAGGTAAATCACGATGTAATTCATCTACCGCATCAACAATCGCTTGTTGAATATCGGCTGCGGTTTCATCATCTTCTTCCATTAGCTCTAAGGGACGATAACGCATTTCTACAGGAAAAGTTCTTCCTGAGACATTAATAATCGGTGCATCACTAAAATGCTTGGAAAAACGTTCAGGATCGATGGTTGCAGAAGTAATAATCAGTTTTAAATCAGGCCGCTTGGGTAATAACCAGCGCATATAGCCCATTAAAAAATCAATATTTAAACTACGTTCATGCGCCTCATCAATAATAATAGTGTCATATTGGTTTAAGAAAGGATCATTTTGCGATTCAGCCAATAAAATACCATCAGTCATCAATTTAACTAATGATCTATCATGGGTTTTATCGTGAAAACGGACTTTATAACCAACAGATTCACCTATTTTCTGACCTAACTCTTCAGCAATTCTATCCGCAACAGTACGCGCCGCAATTCTTCTAGGCTGGGTATGTCCAATAAAACCACTAACACCTCGTCCCAGTTCTAAACAAATCTTAGGAATCTGAGTCGTTTTACCCGAACCTGTTTCACCACAAAGAATCAGTACCTGATTGTTTTTAATTAACTCAGCAATTTCGTCTTTTTTAGCCGTAACAGGTAAATCAGGGTATTCAATCTTAGGAATACTCACTTTTCGCCGATTAAGCTTAGCAATGGACTGATCTATTTTACTAGCTAAAGTAGCCAGTTTTTTTGCTGGATCATTACCTTTTTTATAATCACTGCGAAAACGATCTAATTGTCGTTTATAGCTGTGCTTATCCACATTCATGCAAAACTGCAATTGTTTAGAAAGTTGTTGAATTAACGCTTGGGTAGCCATTTAAAGAACCAGACAAAAGTGGAGTATTATATACTTTTATGGCGATGAACTGACGACAGCTTTATTTTAATCCTCCAGCTTAAAAATCTAAAGGACTCTTGGCCTCTTTAAGTGTCAAACTAGGAACAGTCTGTAGATAAATCATAGTGGTTCTAACATCAGAATGTCCCATCAAAACCTGAATAGTACGAATATCATAATTAGCTTGCAACAAATGACTAGCAAAACTATGCCTAAATGTATGTGCTGTAGCCCTTTTTATCAGTTTAGCTCGCTTAACCGCGGATTTAATCGCTTTTTGTAATTTGGTATCATGTAAATGATAGCGTTTATACTCTTTAGAATCTGCTATAAAGGTTAAAGTTTTAGCCGGAAAAAACCACTGCCAACTAAACTCTTTACCCGCATTTTTATACTTATCACCCAAGCTATCGGGTAGAAATACCCCCGCATATTTTTCATTTGCTAAATCCTGGTCATACAACTCAGAGACCAAGATAATCTGCGCCTCAATTTCAGCCATAATGGATTGCGGTAAAGGCACAACCCTATCTTTTTTCCCTTTACCATTATGTATAGTCAATAAACCTTCACCTAAATTAAAGTCCTGTAAGCGCAAATTTAAACATTCAGAAATACGTAAACCACAGCCATACAGTAATTTTGCAGGTAAACTACAAGGATCTTTCAACTGTTCAAATACCTTATTAACTTCTGCCCGAGATAGTACCACAGGGATATAAGGCTTACGTTTAGCTCTGGGCACATCTTTAATTTCACCAAATTCCTGCTTAAGTACATGCCGAAATAAAAACAATAAAGCATTAAAAGCCTGATTTTGAGTTGAAGCCGCCACTTTTTTATCAACAGCCAAATGAGTTAGGAAATCTTTAACATCTTGCTGAGTTAATAACTGACTATCTTTACTTTTCAAATAACTTTGAAATTTACGCGCCCAACCCCGATAGCTAGACAACGTTTTAGGCGAATAATGCCGAATCTTTATTTCTGCTTCCAAAGCATCATAAACGGCAACCCAGCTCGCTCCTTTTTGTTTTAAACTTGAATAATCATTAGTTTGAGGTTCATTAATAACACTTTGCTTATCCACAATAGCCTGAACAGGATCTTGTTGCTGATAATCCATTACAGGCTTATTACTAATAGACCTACTATCAGCAACTGCTATTTTTTTACTTAACTCGCCATTATTAAGATTCATTTTTGAATTTAAAGCAGCATAAACCATAACAGCCTGCCTAGCTTGCTCACAAAGATCCTCTCCCTGCCCTTTACTACGCAACTTATCAACAAAAGCAGATAAACTCACAGACTTAACCGTATTAAAGTGATACTTTTGACAAAAATCCAGATAAAAACGTAACCATTTTTTATACGCCCCTCTTTGCTGCAAAGGCACCTGATTTTGAATCAAAATATCGTCATAAGCAGAGGCGATTTCTTTGGGTAGGTTCAACATTGTATTTATATAGAAACTGTATAGCATGATTTAAAGAGTATTATACAGTTAGTAAAAACACACAAACCACTAATTTATTGCCAATTTTAAATTTCAGGCTTATGATGAGCGGAAACTTGCGAGTAACTGGTTAGGCTAATGCGAAGAGTATCAATTATTTTAGAGTAAGAGTAGAGTCATTTGATGGAAGAAGACCAAGATAGAGATCAAGATCATTATGAGTCGGAAGCTGAACATCGTGCAGATATGGAAGCAGAGTATCACGCCGAGGAAGCTGAACATCGCGCAGAAATGGAAGCCGAACATCGTGCAGATATGGAAGCTGAGTATCATGCAATGGAAGCTGAACATCGCGCAGAGATGGAAGCAGAGTATCATGCCGAGGAAGCTGAGCATCGCGCAGAAATGGAAGCTGAACATCGTGCAGATATGGAAGCTGAGTATCATGCAATGGAAGCTGAGCATCGTGCAGAGATGGAAGCAGAATACTATAGAGGGCAGGAGGAGAGGTGGTACAAAAAGAAATCTCATGGTGAGTTTTACTCATCATTTATTGTAACTATAAGTGAACTCCATACAATTTTAGATAATGATACCAGTGGCTCAGATATATTGTATAAAATGGTTTATGTTCATTCAGTTACTGCAATGGAAACATTTTTATCTGATACGATAAAGTCGTTACTTATTTCTAATGAAAAATATATCTTTAATTCAATAAAAAACCTTGATGAATTTAAAAATAATAGTTACAAGCTCAGTACAATAATAAATAAGAAGGGCGGGATAAATGCTATTGTTTTTGATGAAATATCGAGCTATATGTATCACAATATTTCTAAAGTAAAAAATATATACCGAGCAGTACTAGAAATTGTAATCAGCCATGAGATTAAAAATATTTCTAAAATAACTGCGATAAGGCATGATATTGTACATCGTAGTGGAAAAAAACTGGATGGAACTTTAATTGAAATTGATAAGACTATTGTTTTAGATGTCTTAAAAGAGGTTGAAGATTTTATTAAAAGCGTTGAAGGTCAAATAATAGATTCTATAAAAAATAATCAGATTTAAGGGATCAAAATAAGGGAGCTATTCACTGTGTTTAGAAAAAAATAAGGTTTACCCAGGTGTTTGTAGGGTATGAATTATACGACTGATAATGCATTGATAATTAAGTTAAAATAGCCTAATCGGGTAAGAGCTGGTTTCACTCCAGCTCTCCCCACACCGCCCTGCATGCGGGTCCGCACAGGGCGGTTCATTAGCCATTTGGATAATGGAACTTTACCCACTGTTCTTTAACAGACACTAACCCTTGTGCTTTTAGCCAGTCATTATTGAGTCC
>Ga0209395_1002002_pt1 | contig 27561 bp, 32 predicted proteins | sample GOMGulsemesocosm_3_FD_184635 | JGI IMG/M metagenome (GOLD analysis project Ga0209395, IMG submission 184635) | Methane-oxidizing microbial communities from mesocosms in the Gulf of Mexico - GOM9D Gulf of Mexico (SPAdes) (version 2) | ecosystem: Environmental > Aquatic > Marine > Cold seeps... | reverse complement strand
AATGGGCGTTTGGGTATTATTGGTGGATTATCAATTCTGGGGACCACTGGCATTGTGCGCCCCTATTCTTGTTCGGCCTATATTGCTTCTATTCACCAAGGCATTGATGTTGCTCGTGCGAATGGCTTTACCCACCTGGCTGCATCAACAGGCATTGCCAGTGAACGTGCAATCAAAGATCACTATCAAATGAATGAAATAAGTCTGATTGAGATGGGCGATTTTGTGGGCGCAATGCTCAAATATTTACGACGCGTGAAAAGAGATAATCGCACGGGAAATCAAATTACTAAATTAAGTATCAGTGCTGGTTTTGGAAAACTCACCAAGCTTGCAAATGGTTTTTTGGATCTAAATAGCCGTCAATCAAGCATTGATTTTAAACAACTGGCTGACATTGCTTCGAGGTTAGGTGCATCGCTTGAATTACAAAATGAGATCCTTAGCGCTAATACCAGTATTGAAGTATTAAATAAAACCAAAGTCGCTGGGCTGGATATCGCCACGGTTATTTGCCAAGACGCGTTATCAGTCGCCCGCGCTATTGTACATGAATCCATTGATGTTGAAGTGTGGGCGGTGGATCGAAAAGGATTGTTTGTTGCTAACTCATACGCTCACAAATTTAATAAAGGCATCGCAGAGTGAAAATATTAGTAATTGGTGGCACCGCTGATGGCCGTAAGCTTGCAACTGCACTTTTTGAATTAGGCTTTGATATCACCTACAGCATTGCAGGCGATTTTGAGCGGAAAGTTGGCATGCAAGGGAATTCAAACTCAAAAACTGAACTAATAATTTCAGGAAATAATAAATGAAAGTTCTTGTCATAGGTGGCACCGCTGATGGCCGTAAGCTTGCAACTGCACTTTTTGAATTAGGCTTTGATATCACCTACAGCATTGCAGGTATCGTGCGTAAAGCAAAATTACCCTGTCCTGTGGTGAGTGGTGGTTTTACGCAGTTTGGTGGATTAGCGCAGTATGTAGTAGATAACCAGATCACCCATATCGTTGATGTCACACATCCCTTTGCTGAAAAAATGAGTAATAAAATCGCGCAGGTAAGCAGTGAATTAGCACTGCCAACTATCCGCTTTCATCGCAAACAATGGCCCCAAAATGCAAATGATAACTGGATTGAGCTGTCGCAGTGGAGCGATGTGATTGAGCAAACGGCTTGCTTTGACTCTCTATTTATTACTGCTGGTCAAATAACTCAGGATGTAATGAATCAATTAGCGGCACAAGCGAAACAGGTCTTAATCCGCACCGCGATGCCAATGAACATAAAGCGACCAAAAAACGTGACTTGGTTAAAAGCGATAGGACCCTTTCAATTAGAGCATGAGTTACAGTTGATTGAACAATATCAAATAGATGCAATCATTAGTAAAAACAGTGGTGGAGATTCAACTTACGCTAAAATTCAAGCAGCCGCGCAAGCAAGTATTCCTGTTTATCAGTTTAAACGTCCCGAGTTGAAAGCAACAACCTACCAGTTTGATAATCAGGTTGATTGCATTTCTTTATTACAAAACCTACAGAGCTAAATATGAAATTTGATTATATCCATGATCCAACATTGATTGAAAAAGAGAGCTTTCGTCAAATTCGTCACTTATGTGCACTTGACCATCTTTCTATTGAAGCACAACAGGTGGTAATGCGTGTGGTGCATAGCGTAGGTATTCCTGCTGTCAGTGAGCAAGTGTGCCTAAGTGGCAACGCATGCCAATCAGGTATTGAGGCGCTTAAAAAAGGTGCTGCTATTTTATGTGACGTCGAGATGGTAAAACAGGGCATTACTAAACGCATGATCAAAACCGATCCGCTGTGTTTTTTAAATCATGCTGATGTGCCTGAACGTGCTAAAGCTTCTGGCGAAACACGCACTATGGCGGCGTTAACGTCTTGGTTACCTTACTTAGAAGGTAGTGTTGTAGTGATTGGTAATGCGCCTACTGCGTTATTTCGTTTATTAGAGATGATTGACCAAGGTGCACCTAAACCCGCATTAATTATTGGTATGCCGGTTGGTTTTGTTGGCGCAGCAGAATCAAAGCAAGCGCTCTGGGATTGTCATCAACAGCTGGGTATTGAATGTATCACACTACTCGGGCGTGAAGGTGGCAGTGCGGTTTCTAGTGCCAGTTGTAATGCGCTACTGCGTTGCATCAAAGGTGAGATTTACTGATGGTTCAAATTAGTGTCATTGGTTTAGGTGTTGCTGAAAATGCTTTGCTTAGTGAAGATGCTCTGCTTGCCTTAACGAGTGCAGAACTTGTGATCGGCTCTTCACGACAGTTACTAACACTAGAAAAGGTGTTAACAACACAGAGAACAGCTGAACTTCCTAAACTTAATCAGTTAAAAGAGTTAATTGAAAGCGAGCAAAGGGTGGTTATTTTGGGCTCGGGTGATCCTCTCTATTATGGTATTGGCCGATGGATAACTAAGCAGTTCCCAAACTGTGAGACTCAATTCTTTCCTGCTGTGTCGAGTATTACTCAAGCTTGTCACTGTCTTGGTTTTGCACAGCAAGATATCAAGGCAGTTAGTTTACATGGTCGCCCATTATCAAAACTAAAAGTGGCACTAAAAGCACAACAAAGACTGTTGATATTGACCGATCAACAAAGCCAACCCCAGCATCTTGCCAAGTTATGCCAAGAAACTGGTTTTAGAGACGCCAAACTGACTGTTTGTGAGTCATTGGGTTATGAAAAACAAAACATAGCAAGCTTCACTGTCAATCAGTTAATCGAGAGTTCAATTAGCTTTGATACTTTGCATGTGACTTTCATTGAGTCTGGGAAAAACAGTGGTTACCTACCTGAGTTCCCCGGCATTAAAGATGAACACTTCGAAACGGGTGAGTTAGGCAGCAAGGGAATGATCAGCAAACGCGAAGTGCGTTTGGCAATATTGTCATTACTACAGCTCAAAAAAGATGATCTTCTTTGGGATATTGGTGCAGGTTGTGGTGCTGTTTCGGTGGAATCAGCCTACTGGCAACCCGATGCAACGGTTTACGCCATTGAACATCACCAAGCACGTTTTGATTGTTTATTACAAAACATCGATAAGTTTGGTGTGGTAAGCAATGTGAAACCCTGTTTTGGGCGAGCGCCTGAAAAGTTATCAACCCTGCCACAGGCGAACAAAATATTTATTGGTGGTAGTGATGGTGAACTGCCTGCAATGTTGGATTCATTGTGGCAAGCCTTACCCGTTGGCGGACAAATTGTGGCGTCTGCCGTGATGGAGTCAACTAAATCGCAATTGCTCGATTTCTATAATAAACGTGCAGATACAGATGATTGCGAGAGTGAAACATGTCAAGTTGCTATCAATCACGGTGCAACACTAGCGGGGCAACTGATCTATCGTCCTGCGCTGCCGGTTAATCTATTTAGTTTTACAAAAAGGAACCTCTCATGAGTGCTTTGTTTATTGGTGTCGGCGTTGGTCCTGGCGATCCAGAGTTATTAACGCTTAAAGCCTTTCGCGCTATTCAAGCCGCTGATGTTATCTGCTATCTAGAGAATGAGTCAGGTTTATCTCAAGCATTAGACATTGCCATTGAAGCGCTTAAAGACCCGATTAAAAAGCAGCAACATTTAGGCATTCGCTTTAGCATGTCACGCGCACGTGTGGCGGCTAACCTTGCTTATGATAAAGCAATAACAGAGATTCATGCGTTACTTGAATTAGGTAAAACAGTGGTGTTTTTATGCGAGGGTGACCCGCTATTTTTTGGTTCTTTTACCTACCTCTTAGAGCGTTTAGACAAGCAATATGAGTCGTTGGTGATCCCCGGAATTCCCGCCTTTATTGCCGCGACCTCTGAGTTGCAATTGCCATTAACGGTATTAAAACAATCCTTTGCTGTGATCACTGGTAGACACAGTGACGAAAAAATTAAAAACGCACTGCTTGAGCACGATGCCATTGTGATCATGAAAGCGGGTATTGAAAGACCACGTCTGATTGCATTGTTAAAAGAGACAAAGCGTTTTGATGATGCCAATTATCTTGAATATATCAGTCGAGATAATCAGAAAGTGATCACCGACCTTAATTTACTTGAAGATGAAGCCGGGCCTTATTTCTCGCTGTTTGTAGTAACCCGTGAGGAGTTAACGGCGTGATCCGTATTATCTGTTTAACCGAGGTGGGATTGCAGTTAGCAAGATCGCTTCACAATCAGTTACCTGAGAGTGAAGTCTGCTTTAAACCAATGCCCTTTAAAGAAAGTGTGCAACATTACTTTAATCAAGGTGAACGGCTTATCTTTATCTGTGCCACAGGCATTGTAATGCGCACGTTAGCACCAGTGATTAAAGATAAATTGAGCGATCCGGCAGTACTCGTGCTTGATGAAAAGGGCAAGTTCGTTATTCCGTTGTTGTCTGGCCATGAAGGTGGTGCCAATGAGTTTGCTTCACAGGTATCTACATTACTCGATAATCAGTTAGTGATCACTACGGCAAATAGTTACTTGAAACCGGTATATGTAGTGGGCATGGGCTGTGAGCGAAACTGTCCTGAGTCTGTATTGCAGGGGTTGTTATCTGAATGTTTATTAAAAGCGGGTCTAACCATTGAAAATATCAGTGCTATTTGCAGTATTGATATTAAAGATGATGAATTAGGCCTTATCTCACTGGCGAGTAATTTAGCTAAACCCTACCTCACCTTTGATGCTCAAACATTAGGCACGATGGAGGAACGGTTATCAACAAAGTCCGATTATATTTATAAAACAGTGGGGGTGTACGGTGTTGCGGAGTCTGCAGCGCTTTATCAAGCACAGCAAATAACCAATAACGGTAGCGAATTGTTATTAAACAAACATAAAAACAAACAAGCGACTTGTGCGATAGCAAGATCGTATAGGTTGTAGCTACGAACTTTTAGGAAACAGCTGCGAGTTTTTAGCTTCGAGCTTCGAAAGCCAGGTCTTTTGCTCGTAGCTATGAGCTCGACACTCGTAGCTGGAACTATTTAATGAACATGGAAAATTTAATGAGTAATAAAAAACAACTTTTTGTCGTAGGAATGGGGCCGGGTGATGCGGATTTAGTCGCACCTAAAGCCTTAAAAGCGGTACAACAAAGCACTGATTTAGTGGCGTATGGCCTGTATTTAGATCTGCTTGGTAGCCCCTGTGATAACAAAGTGCATCACGATTTACCTTTAGGTGAAGAGATTGGCCGTGCACGTCTAGCCTTAGATTTAGCGGCAAGTGGTAAAACCACCGCACTTATTTCAAGTGGTGATATCGGTATTTATGCAATGGCAACCTTAGTGTTTGAATTACTTGATAGACAGTTGCAAGGGCTTGAAAATCACCCTGAATGGTTGGATGTTGAGATAGATGTGATTGCCGGTATTTCGGCAATGCAAGCGGGTGCCAGTCGTATTGGCGCAATGTTAGGCCATGACTTTTGTACAGTGAGTTTATCTGACTTGCTAACACCTTGGGAAACCATCAATAAACGAATTCACAGTGCAGGTGAAGGCGATTTTGTTATCTCTTTTTATAATCCTGTTTCTAAAAAACGTGATTGGCAACTTAACCATGCACGTGATGTATTACTTAAATATCGCCCTGCATCAACGCCAGTATTATTAGGTCGTCAACTAACTCGCGAAGATGAATCAATTCGTATTATCCGTCTTGATGAATTAGATGCAAAAGACGTGGATATGTTTACCTTGGTAAGCGTGGGTAACAGTGAGTCTCGCCATATTGTAAACGGCTCAAAAGAATGGGTATATACACCACGAGGCTACAAAAAGAAATTATAACTTTGGCGTCGCTATGTTTGCTTATCTCTACGTTGAAAGTGCTCACTTGGTAAACCAAGCTCCGCGCTTTCGCCTTGATCTAAGCACACATAACTTAGCCAAAGATAAATTTACCGTGTAAGACGAAAGATAAATCTAACACACATTTTATGTTCTTCGTGTCCTCTGAGTAACGCAGTGGCTTAGTGGTAATTAACGAATTTAAACTGACGGCTAACAGCTGACAGCTATATGAGGTATTTATGACCGTTTATTTTATCGGTGCGGGGCCGGGTGATCCGGAGTTGATGACCCTCAAAGGGGCGCGTTTATTAAAGCTGTGTCCTGTTGTTTTATATGCAGGATCCTTGATCCCACGTGAAATATTACAAGAAGTTGAAGACAGTGCTGAACTGATTGTTGATACTGCCAAAATAAATCTTGATGAGATGGAAGCTTATTTTGTAGAGGCGCACAAAGCGGGTAAAGATGTCGCACGTTTACAGTGTGGGGATCCTGCTTTATATGGTGCAATTGCAGAGCAGATCCGTCGCCTTGAAAAACATGGTATTGATTATCAAGTGATCCCTGGTGTGAGTGCAACAGCTGCATCGGCTGCTTATCTTGGTAAAGAGCTAACACTTTCTGGTGTTTCACAAACGGTGATCATGACCCGTTATGAAGGAAAAACACCATTCCCTGAACGAGAGCGTTTACCACAGTTAGCACAAAGTGGTGCAACACTGGCAATTCATCTTGGTATTACAAAAATCCGTAAAATTGTGGCTGAGCTTATTCCCCATTATGGAGAAGATTGCCCGGTGGCTGTTTGTTATCGAAGCTCATGGCCTGATCAAGATAAAGTGACTGGTACACTTGCAGATATATCTGAAAAAGTAGAAGCGAAAGGGTTTAAATTAACCGCGCTAATTTTGGTTGGTCATGTTTTAGATGCCACAGACTTCCAAGATTCCTACCTATACCACAAAGATAAACCCAATATTTTCCGTCGTCGTAAAGGCGCATTATCCATTGAAGAATTAGAGGCCCAAAATGTTACTAAATAAAATTCCTACAACCGTAGTTACTGGTTTTCTTGGCAGCGGTAAAACAACGTTATTAGCTAACTTGCTTAAAAAAGCAAAGGGTAAGCGTATCGCCGTGATCATGAATGAGTTTGGCGAGTTAGATATCGATTCAGAACTGTTACGTAGTTGCCCATTTGAAGAAGGCGAATGCGAAGATGATGCAGCGCAATTAGTGGGGGGCGATGATGGTATTTATGAGCTAGCCAATGGTTGTATCTGTTGTACGGTAGAAGAAGAATTTTTACCGGTGATGAAAAAGTTGGTTGAACGCCGAGATCAAATTGACCACATTTTAATTGAAACTTCGGGTCTTGCGTTACCTAAACCGCTTGTACAAGCCTTTAACTGGCCTGGCATTAAAGAGTTTTGTACCGTTGATGCGGTGATCACGGTTGTTGATGGCCCTGCCATTGCGGCGGGTCGTTTTGCTGATGACGAAGATAGAGTAAAAGCGCAGCGAGATGCTGATGAAAGTTTAGATCATGATCCAAGCTTACAAGAGTTATTAGACGATCAACTTAACTCAGCCGATTTAGTGGTGGTAAGTAAAAGCGATTTACTTAATGAAGCTGAACAACAACATGTAAAAGAAGTGGTACAAAAGCGTCTGCCAAGTACAGTAAAAACAGCTTATATCAATCACGGTAACGTGCCACTTGAAGTATTAATTGGTATTAACGCAGAGTCAGAAAAAGCGATTGATGCGGTGCATAATCATCATGATCATCATCACGCGCATGGTGCACATCATGATCATGCCCACGATCATTTTGATTCACTGGTGATTCGTCTTGGTACGGTTGACGCTGATAAATTAAAGCAAAGTGTAGAAAAGTTACTTAGTGAATTTAACCTTTTCCGTATCAAAGGTTTTGCAGCCATTGACAGCAAACCTATGCGCCAAGTTTTACAAGCGGTTGGTAAACGTTTAGAAACACACTTTGACCGTTTATGGGCTGTTGATGAAGTCGTCACAACAGAACTAGTTTTGATCGGTAAAGGACTCGATGAAGCTACTGTTACCGCTATTTTGAAAAGCGCAGAGGTTTAATCACTTATGCATTTATTAGCAGCACAGCCGGGTGGTTTTGTCGAACAAGAGGGTATTGTCGATTTAGCGCAATCTCCCGCCCCGATGGTGGTATTTAGTGCTGCTGATAGCCAATTAACTGCACTTTCAGCGGGTTACCAACAAGCTTCTGCTTTGAGTCAGTTAGCTGACATGCGTTTGGTTAATTGGAGTAACCTACTAAAACCCGCTGCTTTTGACCTTTATGAAGATAAGGTATTACAGCAAACTGAAGTGGTGGTTGTATCACTGCTAGGCGGTAAGGGATATTGGTTATATGGCGTTGAAGGTTTATTACGCTGGTCAACAGAGAAACCGGGACGAACACTTATTTTAGTGCCGGGTGACGATAATGTTGATCCCGAACTCATTGAGCTTTCAACGGTTTCTGCACAAATTCAACAGTCGGTTTGGCGTTATTTTCGTAGTGGTGGTATCGATAATAGCGCGCAGTTATTCGCTTTTCTCAATCAACATTTTTTTAATGTTGATATTAGCTACGCTGAGCCTCAATTTTTACCTGTAGCCCAGTTTTATAATGTGGATAACAAGCGATGGCATGAGTTTCAACCTGTTGTAGCCATTATTTTCTACCGAAGTCACTTACAATCCGCAAACTGTCAGATGTTTGATGAGCTAATTGTCTTAATGTCAGACAACGGACTTAATCCACTGCCTATTGTGATCAGTTCGCTAAAAGATCAACAAGCTATCAATACGGTTAATGCATTACTGATTGAACACGATTGTAAACTTATTTTAAACAGCACCGGTTTTGCTTCTAACTCAGTAAGTAGCCCTGACTTATGTTCGCAGCCAAATAGCTTTAAGCGTCTGTTTAGTGTTGATATTCCTATTCTGCAGTTAGTATTATCAAGTAGTACACAGGATGATTGGGCAGACTACAAACAAGGCCTGCGTAGCCGAGATATTGCCATGCAAGTGGTATTGCCAGAGATGGATGGCAAAGTTTTAACGCGTGCTATTAGCTTTAAAACCGAAGCGTTGTTTGATGAAAAAACACAGATTTCACTGGTACAATATCAACTACATCAAGAGCGTGCTTTATTTGTCATTGAACTGGCTAAAAAGTATGTGACCCTTGCAAGCACCGAAAACAAAAACAAACGAATTGCACTGATTTTAGCTAACTATCCCACCAAAGATGGCCGTATCGGCAACGGTGTGGGGCTAGACACACCCAACTCGACCATCAATATTTTAAATGCCTTAAAGACTGCAGACTACCCTGTGGGGGATGTGCCTGATAATGGCAATCAACTGATTGAACAGTTATTACAATCGGTGACTAATAATCCTAATACCTTGCATCATCTTGCTTGTTGGCAGAGCCTGTCATTAAGTGATTATAAAAAAGCATTTGCAACATTACCCGCTATTAGCCAACAAGCGATTAATGAACGCTGGGGCAACCCCGAAGACGATATTAAATGTCGCGATGGGCGTTTGATGATCGCAGGCATACGTTTAGGTGAAACCTTTGTAGGCATTCAACCTGCGCGTGGCTTTAATATTGATTTACTGGCGAATTATCACGATCCAGATCTGGTACCACCACATAACTATTTAGCTTTCTACTTTTGGTTACGTTTTCATTATCAAGTCAACGCTGTCATTCATGTGGGAAAACATGGCAACTTAGAGTGGTTACCGGGTAAAGGGCTCGCACTTTCTAACGAATGTTGGCCTGATGCTGTATTAGGACCAATGCCACATTTTTACCCCTTTATTGTTAACGATCCCGGCGAAGGGGCGCAGGCCAAAAGACGTAGCCAAGCGGTGATTATTGATCACTTAATGCCGCCCATGACACGCGCAGAAACCTACGGTGAATTAGCTGAATTAGAAGGGCTGGTGGACGAGTATTATCAAGCACAAGGTCTCGATATTCGCCGTGAGAGTTGGTTACGCGAACAAATTTTAGAAAAAGTACAAGATACCCATATTCTCGATGAACTTAATGAAGCCGCACGGGAAGATGATGGACAAGTTCTGGAAGAGTTAGATACTTATCTATGTGATATAAAAGAAGCACAAATTCGTCATGGTTTACATATTTTAGGTCAGCTGCCCGAACCCCTTAAAGTCGCTAATACCATGGTGGCACTATTACGTTTACCGCGTGGTGAAGGGGGCGTTAATCAAGGCATATTGCACTGTTTAGCGCAAGATTTTACTTTATCTTCTGCAGATGTGCTCTTTGACCCTTTAGATGCTGGCCGAGAAGTCTGGTTAGGTGCAAAGCCACAACTATTAGAAGATATGAGTGAAACACTTTGGCGTAGTTGTGCTGATACCCGCGAACGCTTGGAGTTACTGGCGTTACATTGGGTACAATATTATTTACTTGAAGATAATGATTTAGATGAATTAACATCATACCCAAGTACACAATTGTTATTTTCTTATGCCAAAAATACCATTAAAAAAGCATTACAGCAGAGCGTTGAAAATGAACTGTCTGCCATTATTGATGGCTTAGCGGGCAAATTTATAGAAGCAGGTCCCAGTGGCGCACCAACACGAGGACGTTTAGATACTTTACCAACCGGACGTAATTTCTACTCTGTTGATAATCGTGCTATCCCTTCAAAGGCTGCATGGGTATTAGGCCAACAATCAGCACAGGCTTTAATACATCGCCATTTACAAGAGCAGGGTGATTATCCAAAACAGTTAGGGTTATCAGTGTGGGGCACGGCCACTATGCGCACCGGTGGTGATGATATAGCGCAAGCTTTTGCATTAATGGGGGTTAAACCTTTATGGGCACAAGGCAGTAATCGTGTCATCGACTTTGAGATAATTCCTTGTCAATTATTAGGCAGACCCCGTGTGGATGTGACCTTGCGTGTATCGGGATTTTTTCGTGATGCCTTTCCAAATGTCATGTCATTGTTTGATGCTGCAGTTGTCGCAATAAGCCAGCTAAATGAGCCGGGAAATGGTAATATCATCAAACAAAATATTCTACAGCGTGAAGCACAACTGATTGCTGATGGTTTAGCCATTAATGATGCTAAGCGCCAAGCAAGTTACCGGGTATTTGGTTCTAAACCAGGGGCTTACGGTGCTGGATTACAAGGGCTAATTGATGAGCGTTGTTGGCAAGAAAAAAGTGATTTAGCAGAAGCTTACCTGAACTGGGGAGGCTATGCCTACGGGCACTGTGATAAGGACGGTAACAGCGAAAAAGACGGCGTACAAGCTAGAAGTGCCTTTTTACATCAATTAAGCAATATTGAAGTGGTGGTGCAAAATCAAGATAACAGAGAACATGACTTACTTGATTCAGATGATTATTATCAGTTTCAAGGGGGCATGAGTAATGCCACACAAGTGTACTCAGGAAATGCGCCAACGATTTACCATAGCGACCACAGTAACCCTAGTAAACCGGTTATTCGAACATTAAAAGAAGAGCTCAACCGTGTAGTGCGTTCACGTGTATTAAATCCAAAATGGATTGAAGCGATGCGCGAACATGGTTATAAAGGCGCCTTTGAAATGGGCGCTACTGTTGATTATCTGTTTGCTTATGATGCAACGACTGATTTAATTGCCGATTACCAATATGAGCAAGTGACAGACAGTTTGTTATTTGATGAAACGAATCAACAGTTTTTGCGTGATAACAACCCACAAATCATGGAAGAGATGGCTGAACGATTAATGGAAGCTGCACAACGAGGGTTATGGCAAGACCCCGGTGAATATCAGAATAAGTTACAGGATCTATTATTACAGTGTGATGAGTTACAGGAGGCAAAGTAGATGAATAGTAAACATAGTTATACACAAGCAGAAAAAGATGCTGTTTATCGTGCGATTGCCGAACGTCGCGATATGCGCCACTTTGTTGATGGTAAGCTTGATGAAGGTTTACTTAACCGCTTATTAACCGTCGCAAATCAAGCGCCAAGTGTTGGTTTGATGCAACCTTGGCGATTTGTTCGTATTACCAATAAGAGATTAAAGCAGTCGATTAAAACGTTAGTTGTAGCGGAAAGTAAACTAACCGCAGATCTACTTGATGAACGTAAAAATGAGTTTCTCAAGCTTAAAGTTGAAGGTATTTCAGAATGTGCAGAGCTCATTGTTGTGGCACTTCCTGATGGTCGAGAAAAATATCTGTTTGGTCGTCGTACTATGCCAGATATGGATTTAGCCTCCGTTTCCTGTGCTATTCAAAATATGTGGCTAGCTGCACGTGCTGAGGGCATCGGTTTGGGTTGGGTTTCGTTATATGATCCTCTAGAGCTTGCATCATTACTCAACATGCCGGCTGATAGTCGACCGATTGCTATTTTGTGTATCGGCCATGTTGAAAAGTTTTATGAAAAACCAATGCTGGTTGAACAAAAGTGGATTGAACCAAAGCAGGTTGAGCAATTTGTGTATGAGAATAGCTGGCCAACGTAAAGTAAATACTCAGGGCGTTGTTATTTAAACTTATTTCGGCGTTAGAAAATGCTCACAAATACATCGGGAATGTATTTGAACATCCGGAGGATGGCCCGTAGGGCGGAGTACAGGATGTACGCAGTATTTAGAAAACTGCGCTTTCTGCCTTGAACTAAGCCTAAATAACTTAGCCCTGAGCACTTACAGAACACTATAAATTAATGTAATGAATTAAAGATGGAAGAGTGCAAAATGAATAACAAAAGTGCAAAAACAGGAATTATGGTATGTGGTCACGGTAGCCGTGATAAAGATGCTGAAGTGGAGTTTGCTTTAGTGGCAGAAGGGCTAAAAAAACGTTTTCCTGATATGCCCGTTGAGTATGGTTTTTTGGAGTACTCTGCGCCAAATATTCATATGGGGTTAAACAATTTAATCAAACAGGGTGTTGAGCATATCTACGCGGTACCAGGTATGTTGTTTGCTGCGACTCATGCTAAAAATGATATCCCGTCGGTATTAACAACCTTTGCCGATACACAGGAAGACCTTGAAGTCAGTTATGGCGCTGAGCTTGGTCTTCAGGATGCGATGATTGAAGCCTTTCAAGCGCGCATTTATGAGTCGATGGGCATTGATCCTGAAAACCCGCCCGAATCATTGTATGACACTATGCTGGTGGTTGTAGGTCGTGGCACCTCTGATACACAGGCGAATGCTGAAGCGGCTAAACTGACGCGTTTAGTTAACGAGAATATGGGCTTTGGTTGGGCTGATACCGTTTATTCTGGAGTGACGTATCCTTCTGTTGGTGTTGGTTTAGATAAACTATTAAAGCTAGGTTTTAAACGTATCGTTGTTGCTCCATATTTTCTATTTACTGGACGTTTAATTAAGCGTATCACAGGTTATGTGAACAAAGTGGCGGCTGAAAACCCGGATGTAGAGTTCATCAATACCCCTTATTTACGTGATCACGATAAAGTGATTGATGCTTTTGAACTGCGTGTACGTGAGCTGTTTACGGACAAAGTGAGTAGTGAAGAAGATCTAATGACCTCGTTCAAACGCCGTTTAGCGGCTGGTGAAATCGATGTACACCATCACCATGCTGAATATCAAGACCCGGAAGTGCATACGCACACACATGATCACGACGGACATGAGCATTCACACGAACATACTCATGATCATTCGCACGATCATGCACAGGGACATTCACATAGTCATGACCATGATCATGCTGAACCACATAGCCATGGGGTTTATAAGCACATAGCACACCCACTAGGCCCAAGAACCATGATTGGTGAAGGAATTTGTAACTGTTTCATGAGTCAGTTCCCACAAGAGCTGATTGATGAAGAGAGTGAACGTATTAAAAATGGTGTTCAAGGTGAAGCATTAGCACATACAAAGTAGAGAGTGTCTTTGAGCTGTCAGTGACTAGCTGCCAGCTTTTAAAACCGCTTCACCATCATTTCCACTACAATAAGAATAAAATGTGAATAAAAAAACTACTTTCCACCTTGCCCGTCATGGCCAAACAGCTTGGAATATTGAACATCGTATTCAAGGTCAGCTTGATAGCTTGCTCACCACTAAAGGCGAAGCGCAAGCATTACAATTGGCGATTCTCTGTGAGCCATTAAACATAAGCCAAGTGCTCACATCATCACTCGGCAGGGCAATGCAAACTGCGACTATTTGTGCGCAACGACTGCAAATCCAAGCAAAAATTGTACAGGGTATTGAAGAACGGCATTTTGGCACATGGCAAGGAAAATTAACGCCTGAGATGCAAGCACATGTAGATTATGTTGAAATAACGTCGCAAATCACCGATTGCAAACCCGAGCAGGGTGAAAGTGCCAAACAGTTATTAACACGTTTTGAAAACGCATTAAAGCAGCAGTTTGAAAGTGAGCCGAGTGAAACCTATTTAATCATTACTCATGGTGACATTTTACGTTGCTTTATGGGGCAGTTTTCAGAAAGTGGCTCCGCATCCACTGGATATGACTATAAAAATGGGCAATTAATTTCGCTCAGTTATGATCATCAAACAAGTTGTTTCTCATTGCTATGATAATAACGTTTACCCTGTTAGCCGCTGTTATTATTGATCACGTTATTGGTGAGCCAAAGCGTTTCCATCCTCTGGTTTTATTTGGAAAAATAGCGCGAAAACTTGAGCGAAAAATAAACCAGGGTTCAAAAATGAAACGATTTTTAGGTGGAATTGTTGCTTGGAGTTTGCTGGTTTTACCACTTCCACTGTTTTATTGTTGGCTAATGCTGGTTTTGCCATATTATCTTTTGGTGATATTAAATATTTATATTGTTTATTGGGCAGTCGCGCTGAATAGTCTTAATTTACATGGGTTGCAGATATATCAGCCATTACTTGAAAACAACCTCAAACAAGCACAGCACTACTGTGGTTATATCGTTAGCCGCGATACCAGCGAGTTAGATGAACAAGCGATCTGCCGAGCAACGACTGAATCGATGCTTGAAAATGGCCATGATGGCGTGACTGCAACACTTATCTATTTTGTTTTAGGTGGTGCTCCGTTGGTTATAGTTCATCGTTTGAGTAATACCTTAGATGCTATGTGGGGGTATCGTACAGAGCAGTTTAACTACTTTGGCAAGTTCAGTGCGCGTATGGATGATCTGTTGGGTTTTGTGAGTGCTAAAATTACCACTTTGTTATTTGCTGTGATTGGTTTATTTAAAAGCAAAGGTAAACAAGCCTTGGTGAATGCTTACCAGCAGAGTAAAAATTACAAAAGCCATAATGGTGGTTGGGTGATGGCATCAGGTGCGACAGTAATAAATGTCTGTTTAGGTGGCACGGCAAGCTATTTTGGCAAGACAGTACATTCACCTCAATTAGGGCAGGGTGAAGTAGTACAAAGCAAACATATCAAAGCCAGTTTAACGCTAGTAAAACAATCTGTGATTGTTTTACTGTTGTGCGTATTCATATGGGAACTATTATAATGGCTATTTTACATGGCGGGCAACTCAGTCGTGTTGCAAAACAGTATCAAATACCTGAAGATAAATGGTGTGATCTATCTACTGGCATTGCACCCTTTAGTTATCTAATTCCTAATATTCCAGATAAATATTGGCAAGAACTTCCTACCATATCTCAGAGGTTTGTTGATGTTGCTAAGGATTATTACCAAGCAAAGTATTGCTGGCCATTGGCGGGTAGCCAGCAGTTAATTGAGAAGTTGCCTCAACTGTGGGAAAAAAAAATTAATGACGATGTGTCGCAAATAAAAAGACACGTGTATTTACCGCAAGTCGGTTATAAAGAACACCAACAAGCCTGGTGTAAAGCGGGTTATCAGCTACATTTTTATCAAAAAGAGCTTCCTACTGAGATTCAAATAAACAGTGTGGTAGTGGTCATCAACCCAAATAATCCACTCACTGATACCTTTTCCATTGAACAGCTCATTGCTTTAAAAGAGCGTTGTACACAGAAGCAAGCACTGCTTGTTATTGATGAAGCCTTTGCTGATATTTTTGATGCTCAATTTAGTATTGTCCCGCATCTCCATGATCAGACTGAGAATGTGATTGTATTGCGTTCTTTTGGCAAGTTTTTTGGTCTCGCTGGACTGCGTATTGGATTTGTATGTAGCACTCAAAAATGGTGCGAATTGATTCAAGAAGAGATCGGCCCGTGGTCGATCAACGGACCGGCTCTTTACATCGCAGAATTAGCACTAAAAGATCGTTGTTGGCAAGATAAGCAAAAGCAGCGTTTAGAAGAACAAAGTCATAAAATGCAAAAATTGTTAATGAAAAACCTACCCGTTAAGCGTTTTGAAAGTAATGCATTGTTTATCACGGTGTTTTTAGATAATGCAGCTGCTGTTTATGAAAAACTCTGCCAGCATGCAATTTATGCACGTCTTACCGATGAAAATGATTCACTTCGTTTTGGTATTGCAGATGACAGGCAATTACAACAATTAAAGCTCACAATGCCTACGCTCAGTTAGCTTTAATTGGACGTACATTATTGTTCGAGTGTAGCGGTTAAATATTTTACTTGCTCCATGGTTTTTTAGGCCTCTATTATGCTTCTATTAAAATCTCGTTGCCCCTCTTTAAAATAATATGACATTTATTTAATAATAATGATTCCCATTTAGGGGGCTATTCATAAGGGGGTATGCTAGAATTGCCCGGTTATGGTCGCTTAACCGCGATTTTTCAAAGACTTGAGAAATATGGGAACACGGTTAAAACCGAGGCTGCCCCCGCAACTGTGAACGATTAGCTTTTAATAAACACCACTGGATATTGCATCTTTGTAATACTGGGAAGGTATTAAAAGCGTTGAGTCGTAAGCCAGGATACCTGCTATGACATCACTGACCCGTTTTAGGTTATAAGTACTGCTTATTCCTCATTCAGGTAAATCACCGTGGACGGGGCGTCCAATCAGGAGAGATATCGTGTTACCTCATTTTCAGTTTGAGTGGTTTTATGCATCTACAAATTAAAGATCTTAGTTGGTCCGTAGGTGAAAAAAGCATTTTAAAGCATATAAATTTAGACTTAGCTAACGGCCAATTTATCGGTTTACTGGGTCCTAATGGATCAGGTAAATCCTCATTATTACGTTGTGCTTATCGTCGTCAACAGCCAGATAGCGGCATTGTTTTGTTTAATCAAAGCGATATTTTTGCTATGCCTGCTAAAACATTTGCTCAACAGGTTGCCGTAGTATTACAAGAGTTCCCCGCGGAATTCGGGTTTACGGTATCTGAAGTCGTCGCAATGGGGCTAACGCCGCATGCTTGCTTTTTTTCGGGTTTTAAAACGGCCCCAGAAGAAATACTTTTTGCATTGCAAAAAGTGGGCTTACAAGATAAAGCTGATCAATGTTTTGACCACTTATCGGGTGGAGAAAAACAGCGCTGTTTATTAGCCCGTGCTTTAGTGCAAAAGCCACAACTACTGATTTTAGATGAGCCCACCAATCACTTAGACATACAATATCAATTTGAATTATTGAGCTTGATTAAATCCTTAGGTATTTCAGTTTTATGTACCTTGCACGATTTGAATCTTGCGTCGCGTTTTTGTGATTATTTGTATGTGTTAAACCAAGGTGAAATCACGCAGAAAGGCACTGTGCAACAAGTGTTAACCCAGCAAACCTTGGCTGAGCAGTTTTCTATGCATACTTTTGTTGACCAACAGGTTGCAACCCCCGTACCGCGAATCAATTATCTAAGGCCTATTTAGTATTTAAATGGCCTGCATTATCAATTAATGGATTTAAAATGAAAAAAATAATGATCGCAAGTTTATTCATGAGCAGTGTGGCAAACGCACATGTCAATATTGATGTCTGTGGAGAATCGGTTACTTTTGACAAAGTGCCAACACACGCCGTTGCCAATGACATCAACATGTTAAAAATCATGCTCGCATTGGATTTAAAGGCCAATATGGCGGGTTATTCTGGCGTGTCTGCACACCATACAATGAGTGATGATATAGCCACACAAGTAGGTAAGTTACCTGAAATCGCGTCTAAGTATCCAACTCAAGAAAACTTATTAAATGCGGATGCTGATTTTTATTTTGCTGGTTGGAATTATGGCATGCAAGTGGGTGGCATTATGACCCCTACAACACTTGCAAAAGTTGGTATTAAAACCTACGCGATTAAAGAGTCTTGCGCTCATGTGCAACAACGCAGCCAAGTGACACTTGAAGACACCTTTTACGATATCACTTCAATCGCTAAAATATTTAAGGTTGAGAGCAAAGCCAAAGTATTAGTTGAAGATTACCAAGCGCGTCTTGCACAAGTCAAAGCAAGCCTATCAGGTGTTACTGAGAAACGTGTTTTTGTTTATGATAGTGGTCAAGATAAACCCTTCACCGCTGGAGCACTTGCTGTACCTAATGCCATTATTGAAGCCGCTGGTGGCGTTAATATTATGCGTGATGTTGCAAAAAGTTGGGCGCGGGTAAATTGGGAAGCGGTTGTTGATAATAACCCCGAGCATATTATTATCATCGATTATGGTCAGCCTAGTGCGCTTGAGAAAATAGCGTTTCTTAAAGACTTTCCCGCTACCGCAAATGTTGATGCGGTATTAAACGATAGCTTTACTATTTTGAGTTATGCATCTGCAACGCCGGGCATTGAAAATATTGATTCTGTAGAGAAGTTGGCACGTGACCTTTACCCTAAAAAGTTTAACTAAATGAAGTTACTCCGCCATCATTCTGGTGCGCTTATTCTACTATTAGGCACTGCCTTAATACTGTCGGTAATATATGTGACCTCATTAGGCGCTTCAGACGTGCCTGTTGAGACTATCTGGGGGATCATCCAACATAAGTTACAGCTGGGAGAGCAGGCGATAACATGGACACGGGGTAAAGAAGCGATTATTTGGCAGATTCGCTTACCGCGCATTTTACTCGCTGTTCTGGTCGGAGCAGGTCTTGCCTTGGTAGGCACCTGTTTACAAGCGGTCACACGTAACTCAATGGCCGATCCCTATTTGTTTGGTGCCTCTGCTGGTGCTTCACTCGGCGCGGTGCTGGTGTTGTTACATATCGGTCTTTTTCTTGGGCCTTTTAGCTTACCGGCGGCTGCCTTTTTAGGTGCATTATTGTCGATGTTACTGGTGTTATTTGTCGCTCAACAGGGCCAGGGCTTATCACAGCAGAAACTTATTTTAAGTGGTGTTGCCGTACATTTTATACTGATGTCAGTAACTAACTATTTAATTTTTGCTGGGGAGCAGAAAGCGGCTGTGTCGGCGATGTTCTGGATGTTAGGAGGATTAGGCGCAGCTCAATGGTCACAACTTATTTTTCCCTTTGTCACTCTGATACTGGCGTTAGTGGTCATGCTGAGTTGGTCTAAAAAATTAAACGCAATCATGGCTGGTGATGAAACGGCCACTACATTGGGTATTAATGTCAATAGGACACGTATATTAGTCTTTTTAGTATGTGCGTTAGTTACTGGGGTAATGGTTGCATTTAGTGGTGCAATCGGTTTTGTCGGTTTGATGGTGCCACATATAGTGCGTTTATTAGTGGGAGCGGATAATAGTAAAGTATTACCGGTAAGTGCGTTACTTGGTGCATTATTATTGGTGTGGGCAGATGCGTTAGCACGTGTCTTAATTGCACCACAAGATTTGCCGGTAGGCATAGTCACCGCTATTTTAGGCGGTAGCTTTTTTATATTTTTGATGGCAAAAAAATAATTGCAAAAAGCAACGCGCTCATTGAGGACGCGTTGCTTTTAAATTAGTTTCCACCGCTAAAATTCGTGACCTAAATATCTGCACAGGGCTTTTATTTCGCTGATGATTTGTAACAGTACAGATGAGAGAGTATATCTGGTTATGGACATGCTGTAGATATCATTAATGCAACTTGCGAGAAGGAAAATTGGCTTGCTTATAACGGTCACGATAAAAATCGTTATAGTTGGATCATTTACTTTTAACTATCTGTATTACTAGTGCCCAGAAAATCGCACACCATGCTATACCTTCAATATTTTTAGTCTCACTCAATTAAAAGCTACTGTCGCTAGCGCTACCTATTATATGTACAAAATGATGTGCCGTTTAATAGCAATATAACTGCTTTTATCATTCCATGTTAATTGCTTGATTTGTTTGTGGTATTTGTTACGGTAGTTATCCTTTTGAATAAATGGAAACAACTACTTAAGCAAATATGGGTAGGTGCGTTTCTCACAAATTGAGGTTGGATATGGATATTAAGCCCCTTCATCAAGCATCATGTCATTGTGGTGCTGTGCAATTTGAACTGTCCCTGCCAGAGGGATTGCTTGATCTACGTCGATGTGACTGTTCAATGTGCAGTAGACGTGGCGCTATTGTTGCTTCCGTCCCCCTTGATGCGATAAACATTATCAAAGGTAAACAAAGTTTAACCTTGTACCAATTTAATACGTTTACAGCAAAACATTTCTTCTGCTCAACCTGTGGCATATATACACACCATCAACGACGATCCGACCCAACGCAGTATGCGTTTAATGTCGCTTGTTTAGAAGGTGTTAACCCCAGTGAGTTAGGTAGAGTGCCAACACTTGATGGCATTAATCATCCTGCAGATCGTAGCTAATATCCCTATTAAACTGAACACTGAGTCGTAGAGAGCAAGCATGCAAAATGAGATTAGATTACTGATATTGCTCGAAGTAAAACCTGGTAAAGCAAACGAGCAAATAAATTTGTATCAAAAAATAAAACCACTGGTTTTGAATGAAGACGGGTGCCTGCAGTATGAACTAAACCGCGTTGCAGGCAGTGATGTGAAATTTGTGCTTAGTGAACGTTGGGCTTCTGAGAGACATCTTGCGAAGCACGATGAAACGGTACATTTGAAACAGGCTGATGCGCTCAGCCCTTCATTTAGAGCAAAGCCCGCTGAGGTTATTAAACTAAGCCATTTATAAATTGTCACTTATCTCTAGCAAGCAGGAGGATTATGTTAGAAACATTATTAGCAAAAGGTCAGCATTACGATATTTTCACTAAGGTAAATAATTTTTCAAACCATCTACCGATGACTCTGATCGCCCTAAATAGACTAGGTGCAAGTGATAAACGTTTACAGGCTTTTAACGACTATTATGCTACAAAGTTAAAACCTCTAGAATCTGCCTCGTTTGCAACTGAGTTTGCATGGGAGCAGCATTTGGGAGAAAACGAGCTGTTCACTACCTATTTGGCTTTTTACACTCAAAGAGTGAATGAGCTTGGTATTAATGAAGCGCTTAGGAAATACATTGATACCTTGATCCCTGGATGTGCGGCGTCAGCATTTCATGCTTTGATACGCCTAAGTTACGGAGTGATACAGTCTAATAAAACGGAAGTTGCCTTTGGTTTAGCACATTTATCGGCTTTTTATTTTGTTATACCTGATTCAACAACTAGTCACCTTTCAGCACAAACAGTATTTTCGCAGGCGTTAGCCTCATTTTCTCAATACCGCGTGACGGGCAGTTCCATCAGTGCTTTTATGTTAGATATCGTTAATCATGATCAATTTTTAATGGTTAACCTTTATCCTGATTCAATTTCGTTACCTGAAATAAGTGATTTTTTTGCAAAACTATATCTACAGACTGGTGATTTTACTGTTTTGCACAGTGTGACAAGTTGCCATGCATTAAGAACGTTAATTCCATTTATGCAGCAACCTGAATTAGCAATCAAGTCATATTGGTCTGCAGCTTTGGTCGCGGTGTTATCAATTAACGATCTTGAAATTAAAAAGCTACCAGAATTATCAATAGAGCCGATCGAAAATTTAGATTTTAATGTTGCAATTAATAGTGCTGATGATCATGTCATCAAATTGGTTTTCAGTTGTTTAGAAGAATACAAACAATTTGGGCATAGGGCACACTTGATGATTTTAAATGCAAAACTACAGAGTAAATAATGAGAAATGAATTAAGAGCAAAAATTATCACTGTTTGTGATAAAAAAATTTCCCTGAAAGGGGACAATGTTGGACTTTCATTTTATGCCTTTTTTGCAAATAGGAATGATGATCCGGTGCTATTGATGGAGGCTGCCACGTGGTGGATAGAAACACATCAGCTAGATCACTTTGTAAAAGCTAAAGCGATTAAAAAAATGGTACAACAAGGGTTGTAAATAGAATTTTATTTTTAAATGGAGACAATATGAGCATCACTTTTAGACAAGCTATAGCTGAAGACGCAAAAACGATTGCCACTATGGTGGTTGACCTTACCAAGGAAATTTGTCTGCTTACTAATATGCAACATTTTGATATCGACCTTCATAGCACCGAATCCCGTTGTAGAGAACTCATTAGCGAAGGTCACTATGCGGGGGTGATTGCCGAAAGTGAAGGAAAGGCGATTGGAATTGTCACCATTACTGAAACCTATGCGTTATACGCAGGTGGCAAAATAGGTGCCATCCAAGAGTTTTATATCGAACCACAATTCAGAGCTTCGGGTGTTGGTTCACTGTTAATTGAACAAGTCCAACAGTATGGCAAGTTACAAGCGTGGTCTTGTATCGAATTATGCACACCACCTTTACCTGCATTTGAACGTACTTTGAACTTCTACCAGAAAAATGGATTAATTCCTGTTGGTGGCCGAAAAATGAGACAAACACTTGCCTAAGATGGCACTTGAAATAGAGGGCAAGGTGATTATGTTAAACGCTCTCTTTGTCTGTAAGTATTTCAGTCAACAGGGCGTCGCTAAAAATCTAATTAATAGCGTAGTTAGTTACGCAAAAGCAAGTAAAGCAATTCGAGTTGATTTATCAACGGCTAAGGAAAATCATAACGTGCAATCGTTGTACGAGAAGATAGGTTTCGAGAAAGGTAACGATTACTTTTCTTATTCTTTGTCAGTTAAATAAACATGAAATTAAGATCGTTGTATACAAGGAGAACACTATCAATAATCTAACATGGAATGAGTTTCAGAAAGTGGAAATGCACGTGGGTACCATCATCGAAGCGGTGGATTTTCCTAAAGCAAGAAACCCATCCTACATTCTTAAAGTAGATTTTGGTGCTGAAATAGGTGTAAAAAAATCAAGCGCACAAATTACTGTCCTATATACAAAAGAGCAGTTGATAGGCAAAAAAGTAATGGCGGTCACTAACTTTCCTGCCAAACAGATAGGGCCAATCATGTCGGAATGTTTGGTAACTGGATTTCATCGTGAAGATGGGGCAGTTGTATTAGCAACACCGGATTTAAATGTGCCCAATGGGTCACGTTTGGCGTGATAAGAATATAATAATGGGGATGGATATGCACATTGAACAGAGATTAAAAGAGCTTAAGTTGATTTTACCTACCGCGAGTGACCCACAGGGAAGCTACTGCAATTGTGTACGTACAGGCAATCTTTTATATGTCTCAGGCAAGGGGCCCGTTGCTGGATTAACGGAGGTACCGAAAGGTAAATTAGGCCGAGAATATACAACTGAGCAGGGTTATGAATTCGCTAAAGCCACTGGCTTAGATATCTTAGCCGCAGTTCAACTTGAACTTGGTAGTCTAGATAAAGTAAGTCGCGTAATAAAGCTACAGGGTTTTGTTAATGCAACGCAGGAGTTTGAGCAGCACCCAAAAGTATTAGATGGATGCTCTGATTTGATGGCCGCTGTTTTTGGTGAAAAAGGCATTCATGCACGATCGGTGTTTGGTGCTTTATCCACACGAGCTAATTTGCCCATTATCATTGACTCCATTTTCGAAGTACTCGAAGAATAACCACTTACAAAAGACCTTCAAAAGGGAAGCCCCTAGGTCTGCTTTGAATTATTAATATTACAAGGAACAATCATGCACTGCTTAGTTGTCATCGCACACCCATTAGAAAACAGTCTCTGCCAGCACTTGGCGGAAAAAACCATCAACCATTTAAAAAGTAAAGGTTATACGGTTACGGTTAAAGACCTTTACGCGGAAGGTTTTAACCCTGTCTTAACGAAACCAGAAAGACAAAGCTATTACCAGAATGAGTTTGATGATGCGCAAGTAAAAGCCGATATCGAACAGCTGAAACAAACAGAGTCCTTAGTGTTGATTTTTCCAACTTGGTGGTTCAGTTTCCCTGCCATTTTGAAAGGATGGTTTGACCGTGTGTGGGCACCGGGACACGCCTATGAACATGCCTCTGATTATGGGCCCATCAAAAAATGTTTAACTAACTTGAAGGAGATGAAAGTCATTACCACACTTGGCTCTCCTTGGTGGGTTGATAATTTAGTGTTGATGAAACCGGTAAAAAAGGTTCTTGGTATTGCATTATTAGGTGCCTGTGCCACAAAGTGTAAATTCAAAATGTTGTCACTATACAAGTGTGAACAGCTAACAGACAAAAAAATAGCTAAGTTTGTCAGCAAAATTGAAGCAAACTTCTAAGCTCAATTTGGAAAATTTATAGAACACAACTAAGAGTATTTATGCACATAAAAAATGGACTTTACCCCACTTTACAACAAAAAGAGATGTTAGCTTCGGATGACGATACTAGGCCTTTACAATTAGTTAATTTATTCAAGTTTAAAGAGAAAGCTATTTATGCTGATGGTAGAGAAACATCATTAACGGGACAAGAGGCTTATAATTTGTATGGGCAACCCATGTTAGCTGTTTTAAAAGAATATGGTGCAGAAGTTGTATTCTTCTCTGAAGTCACAGGATTAATTATTGGTGAGCTTGATGAGTTATGGGATTCAATGGTGATTGTCAAATACCCATCACGGCAGGCTTTGTTAAATATGACCAATAGTGAAGCCTTTAAAAATCTGAGTATTCACCGTGAAGCGGGATTAGCCGGGCAGTTAAACATTGAAACAAGAATACCTATATAAACAAGTGACAGGGGATCACATACAAATAGATAAAGTCGTCTTAGAAGAAGAAGTTGTTCAGCAAATCCTAGCAGGTCGGAAAGTAGCGGCTATTAGGGCGTTACGTAATATACGTGGCATCGGATTAAAAGAATCAAAGCAGTTAATTGAGCTATCTGTTTTACAGAATGAGATATCGGTTAAGAAATCTCCATCAGCGAGTATTAGCAGTTATCTGATTTTCGCTTTATTGGCTGTCGGCTGTTATTTTCTTTTTAAACAACTTTGACTTAATACGTCAGTTAAACCGCAGCTCATCATCATGTGAGCTTCAAGTTTTTGCAAACTTAAGGGAGTAAAATTATGGAGATGAACACACTTTTATTGTTTGTTATTGCAGCCTTATCAATAAACTTAATTCCTGGGCCCGATGTTATTTATATCGTGACTAATACCATGAAAGGAAAGATGAAGTCAGGTATTGCTGCCTCGCTTGGTTTGGGTCTTGGTTATCTGATTCATACTTTAGGTGCTGTATTAGGCCTTTCTGCATTGATTTTAAACTCTGCTTTTTTGTTTAGCGTTATTAAGTATTTAGGGGCTATTTATCTGCTGTATCTGGGGGTGAACTCTTTAAAAAACTGTTACCTTAATAGATCAACATTTAACTTGGATACAAGAGTTAAAAAATCAGGCAATGTGTTCAAACAGGGGGTTATTGTGAGCCTGCTCAACCCTAAAGTTGCCATATTTTTCCTTGCCTTTTTACCTCAATTTATTGAACCTACAACAATCAATGCAAGTGCTGAGCTATTAACTTTGGGATTACTGTTTAGCGTTTTAGCGACAGTATGTAACCTAGTTTATGCTGGTCTAGGCTCTATTTTATTTAACAGTGCCAAAGCTCAGAAGTATTCGAGAGTCCTTGATGGTTTATCGGGTAGTATATTAATTGCCTTGAGTGCCAAAGTTGCATTAAGTGCTGACAAGTAAGTAAACCAGAATTGAATATTTTCCTCTGTTAATACTGACATGATTTTTAGTGATGATGACAAGAAAGGATCATTTTGCAAATCGAAACTATTTTAGGGCTTATTTCATTTATAACGTCATTGATTGCAGGGGTGATTGGTTTTGGCGGTGGCATGTTATTACTCGCTATATTACCAGTGTTCTTGAGCCCTAGTTTAATCATTCCTATTCATGGAATTACACAACTTGCCAGTAATAGCTCACGCATGTTGTTCTCGATAAAAGATGTCAAATGGTCACTGCTACCCCCATTTCTGGTTGGTTCACTTATTGGCATATTCATCTTTGCTTTTTTACTCTCAAATTTACCTACACAATACGTACCTATTGCGATTGGCGGATATATTCTGTTGAATTTATGGAGTCAACGCTTTGCTAACTTTATAAAGAGATATGAGAGCTATTACCTTATTGGATTATTGCAAACTGGCTTGGGTTTGATTGTAGGCGCGACGGGGCCGCTTTCTCTTACTGTATTAACTAAGCAACTCACTAATAAAGACGAAATTATTGCCACTAGCTCCATGTTTATGACTATCAGTCACTTTGCAAAAATACCCGTATTTATGGTGCTAGGTGTTTCACTATCTGAACACTTAAATTTACTTTTAATAATGATAGTAGGCTCTGTATTAGGCTCATTTATTGGCACAAAACTAAGAGTACTCTCGAACAATGATAAGTTAATTTTACTGATCAAACTGTTATTAAGCTTAATGGCAGTGAGAATGCTGTTTATAGCAATATTTATGTGACCAACAGAGTATTCGAAATCACCCCATTACCTTAATATAGACGGCAAAGACATGAATATAGTTGAATGTAATCAAAGTGATGTAAAAAATATCATCGATAGTCTATACCCGTTATCATTCAAGGTGCAAAATTCAGCAAGCTGTGAGGTGAACAGCTTCTAGGCAGATAGTTGAAGGTCTAACTGGTTCAATCGATACTTTCTAACAACGAAGGTGTTTGCCTCAAAGCTTGCCCGTCGGGTCGTCAGCTCGAAAACTAATTCGGCGTTGCAGTATTCGATAAGGGCTAGCCATTGTCATCATACTGCGCCTTGTCTAAGTGTCCGAGCTGACGACTGAATAAAGCACTTTGATTGATAACGGGTATAGTTGCTTTTAATGCACAGCAAGTGACATTTACGCAAAATGAACCCTTTGTAGAGTTGAACTATAAGATTGAAAAAATGGGGTGGTTGTTGCTGGCATTATCAGCTGTTTATATTGCTGGGGCTGTTTATCCGTCTCTATTCTTTATGTGGATGAACATCAACGCGGTAAATGTTATGGAAAATTGTTACTCAGGAAAGTGGAAGCTGAAGCTAAGTCTCAATCTTGCCATCTGATTCACCTTGATGCCTTTGATTTTCAAGCGAAAGATTTTTACCTGAAAGAGGGGGATATACCCGTTATCATTCAAGATGCAAAATTCAGCAAGCTGTGAAGTGGACAGGTTCTAGGCAGGAAGTCGAAGGTCTAACGAGTTCAATCGAGATTTCCTAACAACGAAAATGTTTGCTTCACAGCTTGCCCTGCGGGTCGCTAGCTCGAAAGCCAATTCAGCGTTGTAACCTTTGATAAGGGCTAGCCATTACCATCAGGTTACGCCTTGCCTTGGTGTCCGAGCTAACGACTGAACAAAGCATCTTGATTGGTAACGGGTATACGCTCTTTGGTGAATTAGCAAATTGTCCAAAAGGGCATACTCGTTATTATCTAAAGAA
>Ga0209395_1001999_pt1 | contig 27582 bp, 28 predicted proteins | sample GOMGulsemesocosm_3_FD_184635 | JGI IMG/M metagenome (GOLD analysis project Ga0209395, IMG submission 184635) | Methane-oxidizing microbial communities from mesocosms in the Gulf of Mexico - GOM9D Gulf of Mexico (SPAdes) (version 2) | ecosystem: Environmental > Aquatic > Marine > Cold seeps... | reverse complement strand
GGTTTACGCGCGGCTGGTTTCGTTACTCGTGATGCTCGTAAAGTTGAACGTAAGAAAGTTGGTTTACATAAAGCACGTAAGAAACCTCAGTTTTCTAAACGTTAAAATCAATTTTTTCGACTCTTCTACGATTTTAAAAGCCGACTTTATGTCGGCTTTTTTATGCCTTAAAATATGTCTTTAATTTATAGTTAATATTAGTTGAAAAAATTTGTTTGCTACTATTTAGCTATCATTGTTATCTATTTCAATTTTTTTCTATTTTTACAGTGCTTAAGCCTCTTTTTATCTTGTAAAAAACCCCCTATTTCTTTATGATCGTAAAAATTTTTTGTCGATATACCGTTTGGTATAAATCTGATCAAACAAAATCAACAGTTATGCTAGTTTATAAACGTTTTTTGTGCGTTTTTTATTAGTGATTATTGTGGTGAATAATAATTGTTTGGTAATCAATGTGAATTGGAGAGTGTGAATGAGCAATGTGCCTGTAAATAACGGCCGCCGTCGCTTCTTAACTGCGGCTACTGTCGTTGTTGGTGGTGTTGGTGTAGCTGGTGTTGCTGTGCCTTTCATTGGTTCCTGGAATCCTAGTGCTCGCGCGAAAGCTGCGGGTGCTCCAGTTGAAGTCAATGTAAGTAAGATAGAGCCTGGTCAATTAATCCGTGCTGAGTGGCGTGGTAAACCTGTTTATGTAGTTCGTCGAACGGAAGAAACGGTAAACGGTTTAGCAAAACATGACGATCAGCTTCGTGACCCTAATTCTGAAAAAGCGCAACAGCCAAGTTACGCAACCAACGCATACCGCTCTATTAAGCCTGAATTTTTAGTAGCGCTAGGTGTTTGTACTCATTTAGGTTGTGCTCCCACACATCACGGTGATGATTTCGACCAGCATGTTGCTGGTGTTTCTAATGGTTTCTTCTGTCCTTGTCATGGTAGTAAATTTGATATGGCTGGTCGTGTTTTTCAAGGGGTTCCTGCACCATTAAATTTAGTGGTTCCTGAGCATTCATTCACCAGCGAAGACACCTTATTAATTGGTGTTGGCCAGGGAGATGCATAATGTTAGCTAATTTTATGGCTTGGATGGACAAGCGCTTGCCTTTAACCGATGCTTGGAATAAGCATTTGGCACAATATCCTGCACCAAAAAACTTTAACTTTTGGTACTTTTTTGGCTCATTAGCCATGTTAGTATTAGTAAACCAAATTTTAACAGGCGTATGGTTAACTATGAGCTACGAACCATCTGGCGATGGCGCGTTTGCAAGTGTTGAATACATCATGCGTGACGTAGATTATGGCTGGTTATTACGTTACATGCACTCTACAGGTGCTTCTGCATTTTTTGTTGTGGTTTATTTACACATGATGCGTGGCCTTATGTATGGTTCGTATCAAAAACCGCGTGAATTATTGTGGATCTTCGGTATGTTGATCTTTTTGGTATTAATGGCTGAAGCATTTATGGGCTATTTATTACCTTGGGGTAACATGTCTTACTGGGGCGCACAGGTAATTATCTCCTTGTTTGGCGCAATTCCAGTTATTGGTGATGATTTAACACTGTGGATTCGTGGTGATTATGTTATCTCTGGCGCTACGTTAAACCGTTTCTTTGCTCTGCATGTTATTGCGATGCCATTAGTATTAGTTATTTTAGTGTTCTTACACATTTTAGCTTTGCATGAAGTGGGTTCAAATAATCCCGAAGGTATTGAAGTTAAGAAGAAAAAAGGCAGTATTCCTGTTGAAGAACAAAGTAAGTTTACCTTCCATAAACAATACACTGATAAATACGATATTGTGGATGCTATCCCATTCCACCCTTATTATTCAGTAAAAGATATTATGGGTGTTGCAGGTTTCTTGATTTTATTCTGTTGGGTTATGTTCTTTGCTCCAGAAGGCGGTGGTTACTTTATGGAAGCGCCAAACTTTGAACCTGCGAATGGTTTGAAAACGCCTGAACATATTGCACCAGTATGGTATTTTGGTCCTTTCTACACTATTTTACGTGTTATTCCTGACAAGTTATTAGGCGCTATTGGCATGTTCTCAGCCATTATTGTGTTATTCCTTGTTCCATGGTTTGATCGCGGTGTGGTGAAATCTGTTAAGTATCGTTCTAAGTTACATTTATTCAACTTAATTCAGTTCTCAATTTGTTTTGTTGTATTAGGTGCTTTAGGTACTTTACCAGCAACACCGGTTTACAATATGATGGGTACCATTGCTAGCTTCGGTTACTTTGGTTTCTTTGTAGCGCTTTGGTTTTATAGTAAAAATGAGAAGTGCAAGCCAGTACCAGAGAGGATTTCACACTAATGAAAAATTTAATTAAAGCAATAGCTTTTGGTTTAGTTACCTTAGTGTCTGTGTCTGCAGTTGCTGCATCAGGTGGAGCTCACTTAGACAACGCAAATAATGATTTAACCGATAAAGAGTCGTTGAAAAGTGGTTTTAAAACTTACATCAACTATTGTTTAGGTTGTCATCAATTACAATATCAACGTTATAACCGTACCTTTAAAGACTTAGGTATAGAAGATGCGGATGGTATTGAAAACTACATGTATACAGGTGAAAAAACAGGTGATCATATTACGAATACCATGCCGACTAAAGAGGCGGCAAAATGGTTTGGTACTGCGCCACCAGATTTAACGCTTGAAGCACGTTTACGTAGCCCTGATTGGATCTATACTTACTTACGTTCATTTTATATGGACAGTGAACGTCCGTTTGGTGTGAACAATAAAGTATTTAAAGATGTTGGTATGCCACACGTATTGCAAGATTTGCAAGGTGTTAGCTCAATTGATGAACATGGTAATATAACACCAGCCATGGGCGGCAGTTTAACAACTGAAGAGTACGATGTTGTCGTACGTGATCTAACTAATTTCTTAGAATATGTTGGTGAGCCAAGTAAGCTTGAACGAGAAAGTATGGGTATTAAAGTCTTAATCTTTTTGTTCATCTTCTTTATTGTTGCTTACTTCCTGAAGAAAGAATACTGGAAAGATGTACACTAAAAATACGCGTTATAAGTTACTGGTATAAAAGTAATGAGTAATGAGTAAATGGTGATAAAAATACTGGGGGCTTAGTGCCCCCATTATCCGTTTTAATGAATAAGTAATTTTAAATTAGGAGGCCCTATGGCCGTAGCAGCAAATAAGCGCTCAGTAATGACGTTGTTCTCGCATGCTGATGATATGTATAGTCATCAAACACGTATAGTCTTAGCAGAAAAAGGCGTTGGTGTTGATATCAATTTAGTTGATTTAGCAAATTTGCCAGAAGATTTAATTGACTTAAATCCTTACGGTACAGTGCCTACTTTAATCGATCGTGAATTAGCTTTATATGAAGCTAAAATTATTATTGAGTATTTAGATGAGCGTTTCCCTCATCCTCCATTGATGCCTGTTTATCCAGTATCGCGTGGTCGCAGTCGTTTAATGATGCATCGTGTTGAAAATGATTGGTATAGCCTGGCTAAAATCATTATATCGGGTCCTGCTGATAAAGCAGAAAAAGCGCGCTTAGAGTTAAAAGAAAGCCTGTTAAGTATTGCGCCTATTCTAAATGAAGCACCATACTTTATGAGTGAAGAGTTTAGCCTAGTTGATTGTTATATTGCCCCACTACTATGGCGTTTACCTGCTTTTGGTATTGAGCTTGAAGGACAAGGCTCTAAAGAGCTTAAAACGTATATGCTGCGTTTGTTTGAACGTGAGTCATTCCAAGCATCATTAACAGAAGCAGAGCGCGAATTACGTTTTGGCCACCCTGCTTAATGAGTGATTCTACTCAGGTGAAAATGAGCTCTAATAAGCCCTATTTAGTTAGAGCCTTTTATAACTGGATTTCAGATAATGATTTAACACCTTATATTGTTGTTGACGTAAGTGTTTATGGTGTTTTAGTGCCAATGTCATACGTGAATGATGGTCAGATCGTGTTAAATGTTGCGGCTTCAGCAGTAGGGACTATTGCTTTAGGTGTTGAGGCGATTGAATTTAGCGCGCGATTTGGCGGTAAACTTGAACATATTACTGTGCCATATGGTGCGATAGCAGCCATTTATGCGAAAGAAAATGGTGCGGGTACTTCTCTACCTATAGAGCATCCTGATGACGAAAATACCGTTGTTAAAGATGATGTTGAAAGAAAAATTAAACCGAAAGCAAGTTTGAGCAGTGTTTCATCTTCAGCTAAAGCAGTTGAGCCGAAAAAATCGACTAAAAGTAAAGCGAGTTTAAAGGTTATTAAATAACACCCTTAGTTAACTTCCTTTATCTTCATGTTATTTATACAGAGGATTTGAAAATTAGCCTACAAATCTCTCGTGTAATTTAAAAAATGTAATAACAAGAGGCCAATGGAATAATGGCCTCTTTGTTAGATAAATACGCTTGTTACAATCTACAAGTATTCAAACGCCTTAAACACACGACTAACACCGCTAATATTACGAGTGATATTAATCGCAGTATCAGCTTCTTTTTTCGTTACTAATCCCATTAAAAACACTTCAGCATTTTCTGTAATGACCTTAATTGTATTGCCATTGACATCATCACTGGAAAAAAGTGCGCTTTTAACTTTAGAGGTTAACCAAACGTCATTGGTTTGTGTGGTAATTGAAGTAAGGTTTCCAATCCGAATTTGATTGTGTATGCGTACCACCCCATTAATAGAGTTAATTATTTTTATTGCTTGATCTCTAAGGTAAGTAGTAGGTGCTTGACCAATAATTAGTACTGAACCATTAAGACTAATTATATGTAAATTAGTCTTGTCGTTTAGTGATTTGTTTTTAGTTATTTCATTATACGCTTCTACTTCAATACTTTGATCATCAATTTGATTACCAATACTGCGTCTATCTGTGGCCATAGAAGCGCCAGTAGTAACAGCAACTACTGCAACAGCAGCACAGCCTTGTAGTACAGAAATAATAAGTAAAACAGCACCGAGTTTAACTGATTTGTTTTTAATAGGTGTCGAAAAAGTAAACATGGAAAATTAAGTCTCCGATTGAGGGAATAACGTAGTATCTATGATTTCGCATAAGCAATGTAGCACAATCAAATGTACTTCATTGATACGGGCTGTACGTGCAGAGGGTACTCTGATTTCAACATCACCTTCACCCAATAAGCCAGCAATATCTCCACCATCATTACCCGTAAGCGCAATAATAGGAATATCACGAGATACTGCACTTTCAATAGCTTTTATAACATTTGTTGAATTTCCACTAGGTGAGATAGCCAATAAAATATCACCATTATTTCCCAATGCACGAATCTGCTTTGAGAATATTTCATCGTACTGCGAATCAATAGCGATTGAAGTTATCGTAGCACTACCAGCGACAAGGCTGATGGCAGGTAAACTTGGGCGCTCTGTTTCAAAGCGATTGAGTAATTGTGAACAAAAGTGTTGAGCATGACCTGCAGAGCCTCCATTGCCACAAGCAAGCATCTTATTACCCGCTAATAGACTTTGTACCATCATCATACCAGCTTGCTCTATTGCTGTTGAAATAGCTTCTGTAGCAGCTATTTGGGTTTGAATGCTTTCGGTGAAATTATTTTGTATCTGTTCTAGCATGGGTTAAAGCAACTCCGGTGTTGTGCTGTTGCAGCTCAAAAAGCATTTTTGAGCCAAGTTACCTGTGGTTGGTTAATATTGCCTTCTAAGGCAATAACATCAAAACGGCATGGGGTATTATATTCATTTAAGTTAGCTTGTTGGAAAAAAAATGCCACGCAATGTCGAATTTTATTTTGCTTGGCTTTAGAAACGGCTTCGATGGCGCTGCCAAAGTGATTATTTTTACGATATTTAACTTCAATAAAAACTAAGGTATCACCATCGCGCATAACAATATCAATTTCACCTTGACGGCAATGTACATTTCTATCAATAGGAGTTAAGCCATGCTGTATAAGATAATTTTCAGCAAACGCCTCGGTTAATCTACCGCGAGCATGGCTTGTGTCTTTGCTACTCCATGACAATTTGTATCACCTTGTCATTTTGATATCTGCCCCAAATTAGGCTACGAGTTAATACGTTATTGTGATTAAGTTTTAAAACACCCGTTTGACCAAAGTGACGAATATAGGGAGCTTGTTGCATTAATGCCGCTTTATTAAGTAGGTTGTAGCTATCATACCCCATGGCGAATATTCGCGATAAACTGTCGGTACGCTTAGGCCATAGCTTATGACTTAATTGAGCTAAATTTTTGTCTTGTAGTTTGGACGTTAATAGCCAAGGCATTTGTGTAAATGTTAAGCCTTCTAAATCATTAGTGCTGTTATTATTGTTATTGTAATCGAAGTTACTGTGGCTGCGAGAACTAGCAAAAACAGGAATAATAGTCGCAAAAGGGCTAGTATTGACGTCAATATAAGGTTTAACTAAGCGAGTCTGTGCTGCAGAGCCTATTAGATAAATCATATCTATATCACGACGGTTTCTCGACTCTGCTTTAATATTATTTTTAAGTCGACTTTTCAGTTGCTTTATACGCGTTTGGCTCGAGTTTACATCTAGGGCTTTTTTTAAACTTGCTTGCATTTGTTTGCCTTGATTAAAGTAAACAATATCAACCACATTACCGGTTAAGGTTGCCCATTGTTGACTAAAAGCAGTAGCTAAGCGTTTTGACACTCTATCTTGGTGACTCAAAATGATGGGGTTTTTATAGTTCTGTTGGCTGAGAGTTGAAGCTGCTTGTATTGCTTCATCTTCGGGGCGCATAGATAACACTGTTTGATAGCTATCGAGCTTTTTATTACTGGGTAAATTAAGAAATAAGCTAGGAATTTGCAGTGCCATTTCTTCATCACTCAAGGTTATATAGGTTTCTACGTTAGATTTTAACAATGGCCCAATAACATGGTCGATACTCGATTCACTAAATTGAGCGGCAAGTGTTGTCCAATCTATAGTGTTGGTATCAAGGAAATGAATTTTATAAGCAGCATCATTTTTATAAGCGGATAAAACTCCCTGTTGTGCTGCTAAGCCTGCACTTTGTTGAGCGCCACTTAAGGGTAATAATACCGCAATATTTTCAATTGTATTTACAGACAACGTTATGGTTTGTAACTGTTCAACAATAAGCGTGGCGGGATGGGTTGGATAGCGTTGTTGCCACAGGCTTAAATAATGAACAAATTGTTCACTATTATCACCAAATCGATGGCTATAGCTCAATAACTGCTGCCAACCTTCTATAAAAGGAGGAGCAGATTTAATTAATTGTGCCAATTGCCATTGATTTAAAGACTCAAGTTTTTGCCATAATGAGAAAATATCTTGCTCTGTGGAGTGATTATTTAGTGAAAAAGCTATTAGTTCAGCAGCAAGGGCTTTTACAGGTTGTTGTATTACTTCTAAGGCCTGTTGTAATGAAAGGTAGTATTCGTATGATAAACTTAAGGGTATAGCGGGACTTTCAGTATTAACATAGGACACTAACTCACGGGTAAGTAGTAGTTGCTTATAAGCCGATTGGTGATGGTTTAGCGCTTGTAAACTTTTTACCTTAACAAGCAACAATCGATATGTATGTGTGTGATTATCTTTCACAAAATCAGTTGTTTTACTCGCTAACCAAAGGGCTTTTGAGAAAATTTGTTGTTGCAAATACAATTCACTAGCCTCAACTAATAACTCATTGATTTGTTCTGACAATAAGGGGGTTGGCGCTAAGTTGTTAAGCTTTAGAGCTAAGGTTATTTTTTCTTCAGCTGTTTGTGCAACGGCTACTTTGTCATCTTTTATACTAACCGTTTTTTCCGGTGATCTTGACATTGGAGTTTGTGTGCTACAACCGTTCAAAAAAAAGGTAACGAGCAATATTGCTGTAAATAATATTGTAGTTTGTTTGTACTTAAGTAGCCTAGGCAAAGCAGTTCCTTGTAAATAGAAGACTGAAAAATTAGTTTGGATCAAATAGTAAAAATCCGTGCGCCTTTATCTCACTGTGGGGTTATAATAAACGCCATTGCAATGAGTCTCAACTAAATTCAAATGAGAGAAGTCAGTTTACATGAGCGATTTTAACATAAACCCCGGTACCTTATATATTGTTGCCACCCCTATTGGGAATTTAGGTGACATCAGCTCAAGAGCTTTAGCTGTATTAACACAGGTTGATATTATTGCTTGTGAGGATACACGTCATACACAAAGGTTATTGTCAGCTTCAGCGATTAAAAATAAAACTTTGTCTATGCACGATCATAATGAACGACATAGACAAGATTATATTGCTCAATTGTTGCAAGAAGGTAAAAGCATTGCACTTGTTTCTGATGCGGGCACTCCACTGATTAGCGATCCTGGCTTTCATCTAGTACGTCACTGTCGCAGTCTTAATTTACCTGTTTCTCCTCTTCCTGGCGCTTGTGCTGCTATTGCGGCGTTGAGTGTTGCTGGCTTACCTACTGATAGGTTTTCTTTTGAAGGTTTTTTACCGTCAAAATCAGGCGCTAGACAAAGTACACTATTAGCTTTAGCAAACGAGCCAAGAACTATGGTGTTTTATGATGCGCCAAGGCGTGCAATTGATACGATAAAAGATGTCGTTAGCACGTTAGGTGGTGATCGTTACGTTGTTATTGCGCGTGAGTTGACTAAAACCTTTGAAACAATTCATTCTGATACCGCGGATAATTTACTTGCTTGGTTAGAACAAGATCCCAATCAGCTTAAAGGTGAAATGGTGTTGATTATTGAAGGTCATAAAGTTGATGTGAATGCTATATCACCTGATGTAATCAAAACCTTAAAGTTGTTGCTTGGCGAAATGAAACCTAAAAAAGCTTGTGCTATTGCAGCAGAAATTCACGGTGTTAAAAAAAATGCTTTATACGATATTGCTCTGAGTTTTAAAGCATAACTGTTCATGAATTGAATACACGGCATTAAATAATCTTACAATACGAAAACTTGCTTTTTCAACACTATTGTTGCGGCAGCAGAATAACTTGCTCACTGTCTAGCTTACAGGTAGAATGCGCTCCGAGTTGACTAGACAATCGCTGCCTAATTTACGTAAGTATTTTTAGGGGGAGGAAAGTCCGGGCTCCAATGAGCAGGGTGCCAGGTAACGCCTGGGCGGCGCAAGCCGACGACAAGTGCAGCAGAGAGAAGACCGCCGATGGTTGTTTCTTCGGAAACTTCACAGGTAAGGCTGAAAGGGTGCGGTAAGAGCGCACCGGATTGCTGGTAACAGTAATTGCAGGGTAAACTCCACCCGGAGCAAGACCAAATAGGGTTTCATGACTATTGAGCGTAAGTTTATATAGTATAAGCGTGGCTCGCGTGGAAACCGGGTAGGTTGCTTGAGCCTTAGAGCGATTTAAGGCCTAGACGAATGATTGTCACTTTTCTTTGGAAAAGATACAAAACCCGGCTTATGTGTCAGCTCACCAATTTTAGTAACCGCTTGATTATCTAATAAATAGTCAGGCGGTATTCTAAAATCCTCTCGTATCAATCTGTTACAACAAAAAAATGTTACACGGTTAGTTACACGGAACTTATTTTTACATTCATTATTTTACTCTAAAATATCTACTCATATTTCTCTTCAAAATAGATTTAGGCTCGGTTTCTTGCCTGATAAACTTTTCAGCTCACTATCTATTTCAATTATTTAAAATCAACTTATCTGGAGCAGGGTTGAAAAAATTGTTCAACTGAGTAAAAGAAGCATAAGCAGTTAATAGTTTTGAGTATTTATGGTGAACGTCTTAATCGTGTTGGTGCGTATATTCCTATATAATGCTTTGAGTAACTTAGTCACAACACTTAAGAGCCGCTAGATATAATATCTCGGTTCATCCAAATAAATACTTTCAAGCAGACTCTCATGCGTTTATTAAAATCTACCATTCATCCAGACATTACTGACTTATTAGCGAAAAGTTTTACCCGAAAGGCAACACGCGCCATTGTGCTAGATGGCGACAATATTTTTTTACTTTATACCAAACGTTATCATGATTACAGTTTGCCCGGTGGTGGTATCGATGAAGGGGAGAGTAATATTGATGGCCTCATTCGTGAGTTAAAAGAAGAAACTGGTGCGCACAGCGTGCAAAACATTCAGGAATTTGGCTTATATGAAGAATTTAGGCCTTGGCACAAAGCTGATTTTAACATTGTCCATATGCAGTCTTATTGTTATGTGTGCACTATCGCAGAAGAATTGTTGGCTCCTGAGCTTGAGTCTCATGAAATAGACAATGGCATGCACCCCATTTGGATGAACATTCATCAGGCTATTGAACACAATGAACATACAATTGCTAACAGTGAGAAAAAAGGACTTTCTATCGAACGAGAAACCTTTTTACTAAAACGTATTGTTAGTGAGTTGTTGCCTAAGTATGAAAAGGCTTAGCCTTAATTATTCCTAGGAATACATTATTATTTAGTAGCGCCAACCATAGTCATTGTTTTTTTAGGGGTGAAGGCTTTACCATTATGGTCAATAAATTTAAAAGGGATGGCTATATTTTTAAGGCCAGAGTTTTTCATAATAGAAAAATGTAGATGTGGTCCTGTTGAAAAACCTGAAGACCCCGAGCGTGCTAATCGTTCCCCAACCGCCACTTTATCGCCCTCTTTAACTAAAGCTGTATCCATCAAAATGTGGGCATATAGTGAAAAGGTACCGTCATCATGGATAATTTTAATACCATTAGCCTTATCTAAGAAGTACCTAGTAGTGCCACTCATGTGGTAATCATCTTTTACCCAAATAACTGTGCCTGCTCTTACGGCAGTTAAGTAGGTACCAACATTCATAGCAATATCTACTGCATACTTATTATATTCATTTGTATGGGAAAATTTGCCATTAAAAGCTTGAGTAATCATGTGATCTTTAGGTGAAAAAAAAGGTGCATGATAGGGGTAATCTTCAGCGATACTATCAGGGTCACCCAATGCCCAGCGATAGTTTATTTTAGGTGCTTTGGTTTTACTTTCTAGTAAAGCAATGTCGTCTCTTGCCGGAATAATCTTACGGATAAAAGTTTGGGTTATGGGTGAGGTAAAGCCAATTTCTATCGGGGTATAAAAGTTATTTTTAGCATAGAGAGTATAACCTTCTTCACGTTGAATGTTATAAAGCACAATTTTAGCAGTAGTCTTTTTATTTTTTTTATATTTTAAGGTTTCAAAGGTTTGCTCTTTTTGCGGGGGGAGGTGACTGAAAACCCAATTACCATTGGTATCTTGGTATTTATACATTTTTCCAGCATGGCAAAGGGTTAGGTTACTAACCTGTAACACAACTATTAGGCTAAAACTGATTATAGTTTTTGTCATTGTAGCCTTCCTTGCCTAGACAAACTAAAAAATAATCATAACAGTCTATCATTTTTAAATAAAGCCATGTTATGGTTAACGGATATAGATTTAAGGCCAAATAATGACTCATGTTTGTCTTGATTATAAAGGGATTTTATGAAAAAAGGGCAACCAATAGGTATAGTTTTATTAATAGTCTGTAGTACCTTATCAGGTAATTTAGCGGCTAAAATTTACACCTGGGTCGACAAAAATGGCAAAACTCATTTTAGTGACCAACCAATAAATAATGAAGAAGTTACGACGATAAATCCCCAAAAACATAATAATATTGTCAGTACGGTGGCTAAAAGTAACCAATGGCAACAAGACTACAATGAAGCTAAGCTAGCTAAAGCCGAGCAAACAAAGAAAAGTGCTCAGAAAAAGAAAGTAAAACAAGCTGTTTGCAATCAATTAAAAAGTCAGATGGCAACTATAGAGCAAGGTGGTCGTCTTTTTGTAATGTCAGCTGATGGTGAGCGTAAGTATCAAAGTGAAGTGCAACTAAAAGCCGATATGAAAAGGCTCACTAAGGCGTATAAGAAAACTTGCCGCTAGTTTAAAGCGACTTAACTCAAGTAAGTCTAATGAATCCCTTCTCATCTCACCAGTAATAGCAACCGCTTGTTTTTCTAATAGAAAGATAAGCGGTTTTTTAAAACCCATTACGTTATATCTTTAAAATAATAAATGGTACAGGGTTTTAAAAGCCACCGTATAAATAAAGTGCTAGTGGTATGAACAAAATTGATGCTACCGTACTTAAAAATACCGACAAACTCGCTTTCTCTGGTTTAGCATTTAATAATACTGCAAGTGATACTGTATTTCCTGCAAGAGGAACGATTGAAAACAAAATCAGTACTTTGTATAAATCTTCGCTCAGTAATTGAATAAATATTTTATCTAGGTAAATAAGCAGCAAGATTGAAGCTGGCCAAAAAATGAATTTGATGAAGAAAGATATTTTTATAAATTTAAAATCCAAATCTTCACTTTTGTTAAATCCATGAAGCCCCATACCTAACATCATCATTCCTAGAATTCCATAGGCACTTTTGAATTGGTCAGAGTAAAAGGTTAATTCATCTGGAAGTTTTATTCCCATTATATTCAATGTTATTCCGACAATAAATGCATGAAGAATTGGCAGTTTTATAATCTTAAGAATACTTTGCTTGGCTGTAAAGTTACCTTTTGCTGTTACATAAAAGCCAGTCGTGTTCTCATATAAAAGAGAAGCTAACACTGTAAAAATATATATATTGGCTAAATGTGTATCGAAAAAAATTAAAGCAAGCGGTATTCCAAAATAACCCGTATTTCCTGTTCCGCTTGAAAAAGCTAAAATATTCCCCGTTGGGTCACTCCAGTTTTTTCCAAAAATGTGTAAAGTGGCAAAAGCTATGATTGAACCAAAAATATATAAAAAAATGGGTAAAAATGCCACGCTAGCATCTATTTCTACACTCATAGTTGCAGACAGTACGACAATAGGTCCTATGATATAAATAAGCAATGCAGCAACACTGTGTCGTTGAACATCCAAATATTTAGTAGCAAAAAAACCTAAACCTACATTCAAATACAGTGGGAAAATTTTGATTAACAGTATAAAAAATATATTCACATTATCCTTAAAGTCGCCAATTTAAATAACTTAAAACAAAAAATAATAACATAAACAAGATGCACCTTTATTGCATATATTTAAATTCACAATGTCTAAATTGAGCCTAATGATTAGCTGCGTAATACCGATGTGGAAGTAATCAAATGCTAGAGTAAAATAGTTGTTTATTTGATGGCTTCGATAATCCTCTCTTAGACTAAGTCTTTAAAACTGAAGTATATTAATTTGCGACTTCACGCCAATAGATAATTCTGTCGTTACCGCGAAAAATACCAAAAGTGGCGGTGGCAGTTGGTCTTTCAGGTGTCAATATCAAAGCGCCAGTACCATCACCGGGAATTCCGCCATTGGTATCGATCGCAGAAGCATCGTCTTTATCAGTCACTGATTTAATAACTAAATCAATGGTGGCGGTATCTTGGGTGGGTAAAAATTCAAAAGCCGTGATAGCCACTGACTCTTCTTGATTGTGTTTAACAACTTCAATCATGGCACATAGATGCCGTATTGGGAGGAGACCATCATATCAGGTTAACTATAGAAACTAAATATACATAGTTTTAGCTAGAATCACTATGAGCACTTAAATTATTATTTCCATTTACGTTTTAGCCACAAATAAATGCCGGAGATAATAAAAAAGCATGGCAGTAAACTGATAAGTAACCAAAGTATTTTAACTGGCCAACCGATAAATCCACCGATGTGAAATTTATACTTAAAGTGCCAAACTTGTGTAGCAATTGAGGCTTTACTGGCATCAAAACTATTTAAAAATTTTCCAGAGTACGGATCTACCCAGCTCCAGCTATAGGCATGGCTTTCATTTGGCATTTCAATGCGTAGCGCTAATGGGCTGCTGGTATCACTAGGCAGATATATTCTAAACACTTTACCATCAGCTAAAGCTGCCTTTGCAATATTATAAGCCTTGTCTAGTTGATGTTTTCCTCGATTCGGCAATAGTTGATGTTGATAGTTATGCTGTTGTATTTCACTAAAAGTAAGCGACTCAACGACTTGTTTAGTCGCATCTGGCCAAAAAAATGCGATACCAGAAAAAGAAATTAATATTAGAGGAATACAAAATATTACGCCGATAGTACCGTGCAGTTGGGTAAAGCGTACTTTGTTTTTTGCTTTCCATCTAACATTAAGGCGCTTTAACCTATGTTTAGGTTTTGCCCACAAGGTGAAGCCAATAATTAGTTCAAAGATAAAAATTAAACTAGCAATCGATACCCACAGCTGCATTGGCCTTTCACTGGCATCGTTTGTGTAGAGTAACCATCGGTGCCAAGACATGGTAAAGCCATAAAAGGTATCTGAAAATTCATACGCTAATAAAATATTACCAGTGTAAGGATTAATACTCAGATAATGCTTATTTTCTAGTCTTATTTGCCATGGTAGTTGTGGATTTTCTTCTGGTTGAATAAATTGTATTTTTTTGGCTGTTTGTTGTTCAATTTCTTTAGTTAGTGCTGACAGCGTTAATAACTGCTGTGGTTTTTGGTGTTGATTTTCCGCAAGTAACCAATATTGGGGATTAATGATTGTTTGTATTTCTTTGGCATAGATTAATAATGCACCAGTGATACTAAGGTTAATCAAAAATAAGCCACTAACAAATGCCAAGATTAAATGTATACGTCTCAAAACAAGTTTTAACAAGGTAGTACTCTCAATCTTTTTCTGTCTATTTCTTATAAAAAAACAAAGCCATGCAGGTGGCTTTGTTTTTTTAATTCTACGGATAAAAATTTTTTAAAATTGGTAATCGACGCCAAAGTTAATCGTTGTTCCTAAACCTTTAACGTTATAGCCGCTATAGGTATACGCTTGAGATTTGGCTGGATAGTAATCTTGATTGAACAAGTTCTCTATACCAATAAATGCAGTCAAATCTTGGCTAAAGCGATAGTCTCCACTCATATTAAAAACATGATAACTATCGATAGGGCCAGTATCGCCAACGTATTTACCGTCAACAGGGGCGAATTTTTTACGATCGCCAACATATAAATAATTTAAGGCTACATTCGCGTTATCAATAGGCTGCCAGTTAATGTTAACGGTAGCTTTAGGTGCACTAATTTGTCTAGCACCTAAATAGGTATCATTTTTAGTATCTTTACCTTCAATCCAAGCATAGGTTGCCGTTATATCAAGTGCTTTGCTGAAATTGTAAAAGGCAACCGCTTCATAACCATATATTTCTTGTGGCGCTCTAACGGGCATATAAACGCCAGTAGCAGGATCATACTTATTGGTTGTGCCTAGTTCAGAGGTACTACGGTAGGCTGAAAATTCGACACGTAAATTATCAAGCTCAGCAGTAAAGCCAAGCTCATAGTTATCGATGATAGAGGCTTCCGTTTGTATTAGCGCTATGTCGGTAACGGTTGCGGTGCGCAGTAGTCGGCCTATGTCTGAAATATCAGAGCCTTGAGAGTAACTGGCGAAAGGCTGAAAGTAATCGGCGAAATTATAGCGAATGCCAAAATTGTAGGTGGTTGCACGATAATTGAGTGTGTCGCCCGTCACATCAACGGGAATAGAGCAGACATCCGGTGTTTTACATAGTTTTAACGTGCGATAATCACTGACGGCTAAGTCAATTTCTTCACGTCTGATACCCGCTTTAATGATGAAATTATCTTGAATAATCCACTTACTTTGTAAAAAGCCTGCTAAGTTTTCCATATCCATTTCAGGCACCCAAACTCGTCCATCAACCAGTGGTTGAGAAGTGACATCATTTAGCGCATCGATGCCATAGATAAATGTTGCTTCAACATTATCCCACTCAAATTGGCTATTCAAAGTAACGCGAAGTCCCTTTTTATCTGATTTGATCAGTGATTGACCACCGGTGTAACCTTCATCCAAATTGGCTAAGGTAGGTGAATAAAAAAAGATGTTTTCTACTTCTTGTGCATACGCGTCAATCACTAATTGAGTATTTTCAAAGAGTGCATCATCGGTATATTTGAGCATCATATTATGATTGTTTGGCCCTTGTGGCTCACCTAATGCCGAGGTTCCCGCAGGCGCTTCAATGGCATAAGTTTTGACGCCAGAATTAACACTGCCAACTACATCGACTAAGTTACTATCTTGTTTTGATTCATAGTAGTTATAAACAAACTGTAATGAGATATCGTCGCTAAATTGGTAACCAAGCTTGGTGAAATAATTTTGCATGCTTGCTTCTGATAAGCCATATTTCAGCCCAATTACATCGCCTTCGGCATCTCTTTGTACGCCATTATCTTCGTAACTGGCACTGGCAACATAGCTAAATTTATCTAGTTGACCGTTGATCATGCCTTCAATACGTTCGCCGGCGCTATCTTCTAGTTTTACCGCACTGAACCTGCTAGATAAACTAACCTCACCACTCAACTTACTGTCGTTATCGGCTTTTTTAGTGATGTAGTTAATGATACCGCCAGCAGCACCGTTACCATAAATTGATGTTGCGCCTTTGATAACTTCGATTCGTTCTATTGCATTAGCATCAATGGTTCTAATGCCTAAAGCGCCGTTACGTAATGGTGTCGATTGTGGTACACCATCAATCATTACTAAAGGAGATCTACCACGTAATGTTTGGCTGGAGTTGCTTGATGTACCCGTGCTAGGGGCTAAACCGGGTACTAAGGTTGCTAATAATGTTTGTAATTCAGAAGATACCTTTAACTGTGCTTCAATTTGCTGACGATTAATGATGGTAATGGAAGCGGGTACTTCATCAATACTTTCAACAATTCGGCTGCCAGTAACAACAATACGCTCTATATTATTTTCACTGACTAACTTATTCTGTTCTAGTGCGTTTGCATTGACACTATGTGCAATCAAAAGTGCGAGCAAGCTTAATCTCGTTTTAATCATTGTTATTCCGTTTAATAGTTCAAGTTATAATTTTTTGCGATCTTAATAGCAATCATTATCGTTTGCAACTTCTATTTAGGGTTTATTGTTTTAAATCAAAGAGGATGTAAAAAAGGGCGCAATTGATTCGTTGATTTTGATATTGGCAGGGCGGAATTTGTCTTATTCGTTTAATGGGTTTGCATTATTAAGACGAGTATTTGAAGTGATGAAATAATATTTTGAGTAATGCAGGGAAAGTTATCAGAATAACTTACCCTGCATGTTTGATTCCTATCTTAAACTCCTATGTTAAGTACCTATGCTTGAGCTATTAGCTCTAGTTGACTGTTAGATTCACTTTTTTGAGAGTAATCCGCGTTGTCAAACGTTAACAACATCACTGGCAATAACAGAAAATCTACAATAAGTGCGATGGTAATAGTCATCGAGGTAATTAATCCTAGCTCAAAGTTAAGTTTAAATGTGGATAACATTAGTACAGAAAAACCAGCAGTTAAGACAAGGGTTGTGATGAGTAACGCCGGGCCAACTGATTCAAATGCATATTTAACCGCCTCTTCTGTATTCAACTGTTTTTCACGTCTTCCACGCATGTATTTACTTAAAAAATGCACGGTATCGTCAACAATAATACCAATAATCATACTGACTGATAAAGCAAGTGCAAAGCCCACTTCTCCTATTAATCCCCCCCAGATACCAAAAGCCATCATCGGTGGTACTAGGTTAGGAATAAGGCTGATAATCCCTATTTTAAAAGAGCGCAATGATATTAGAATAAGTATCGATATTAGCAATAAAGCAAACGCAACACCGCTACTCATTTGCTCTACGGTGCGTAAACTTATATGAGAAAACATGAACTGTGGGCTGCCAACAGTTGCGTTTATTTGCGGTGCATTGTCCCCTAACCATGATTGGACGCGAGTGTTGAATGCGATCATTTCATTATTCGATAATGTATGTAATGAAACGGTGACTCGTGTTGATGACTTATCTACATTTATTTGATTATTTAGATCAAGGCCATACGGTAGAGACATTTCATAAAGTAATAGGTATTGTGCCGCTAATTCTTTATTTTCTGGTAATGCATATTGACTACTATCATCGCCATGCAGATTTTTATTCAGGCGTTTCATAATATCGGAAAGGCTATTAACGTGAACAACTTCAGGTTGAAGGTATAACCAGGTACGAAAGTTATCTAATACGTGTAAGTATTGAGGTGAATTTATACCGCCTGCTTGTTTTGAATCTAAGCCATACTCTAAATAGTAAGGGCCAGTTAAATGATCGGATGCGTAGTCAGTATCAACACGAAAAGCAACGGATTCATCAAAGAACTCCCAAATTCTATCATTAACGATATTTGTCGGAATCAATGCGGATAATGCTAGCGTAACCGCAACCATTGACCATAATACTTGTTTACGCTTGTTAATGATAAATTCCGCTAACAGTGTCATTGTTTTTTGTGTTTTATCATCACTTGCTTTAATTTTAACGGGCAATAGTATCAGTAACCAAGGTAGAAAAGTGACTGACAGCATAAAAGAAATTAACACACCTAATGCCACCATGTTGGCAAGGTGATGAAAAGGAGGGACATCGGAAAAGTGCATGGTTAAAAACCCCACTACGGTTGTTATTGTTGCCAGCATCATTGGTTGCATATTAACTCGCAAGCTTTCACTCAACGCTTGACGTTTTTCAATCCCTGTCTTCATATTGTGAATCATAGTCATTAAAATATGTACCGCATTTGCGACCACAATCGTCATCACTATAGTAGGAGCACTTGCTGAAACCGGGGTTAATTGCACACCTAACCAACCGGCAAAACCCATAGTGGAAACAATTGACAGAATAATGACTGAAAGGATACTTAATGTGGCTGTGAAACTACGTAAAAATAGTAGCAAGCCAACAAGTATTAGCGCAAACATAATTAATGTAAGTGAGCCCATATCACCCATAGAAGCTTCCATAAAGGCATTATCCATAACAACTAAGCCTGTAAGGTGCACATCAATGTTAGGGTTGTTTTGCTTTAATTTAATGATTAAGTCACGTGTGAAAGCGGTCACTTTTGGGCTACCCTCAGGATCTCCTTTAGGCAAATTTATAGTCACGTTTACAGCGGTTACCTGAGCGTCAGCGGATATTGCACTGTTTAATAGTAGCGGTTCATTTAGCGCGACCGCTTTTATTTTTGACAGCTCAGTTTGAGATAAATTTTCAGCATTTTTAATGAGATCAACAACAATTAAGTTGTCTTCTTCAGCATAGGTATACTGAAAATTACTTAATGAATCAACGCGGGTAGAAAAAGGAATTTGCCATGCCTCATTCGTTAACCATTCCACACTGGCGAGTGTTGAATGGTTAAATACTTCGCCATCTTTCGGTGTTATTAAAATGACCACGTTATCTGATTTTACAAACGTTTTCTGTATTGATGAAAAATCTAAATATTGAGGATTGTCATCAGAAAACCATACTTCATAATCGGTTGCGAATGAAAGAAACCTAGCGCCACTGGCCAAGCTAAAAACGATCAGCAGTGACAATAGCGCGAATAACCACCGCCATTTAACTAACTGTTGTGCAATTTTGTTTGTCATAAATTTCTCTTTTGAGATAAGCTTTTAACGAGTGCGCTTTAAGGCATTCTTATTGAAGTCATTATCAGCTAGACCAATAGCAAAATTGTAATTTGCCCATTTTAGTTCAGTCGTTTTACCATTTTGATGATTAACCATAGTCATCTCATCGGCGCGCCAATATTCATTTAAATATTGTTGATAGTGAGTAAAAGATAACGTTTTTAGTAAGCTGTCTTTTCGATCATAAAAATCAATTTTTTGCGCTCGATATGCTACTTTATCTAACCAAACTACACGGCGAGTGTAGCCGGAATTACTATCAACGGGATATTGCTCAACAACATAATTATTTTGGTTATTGAACAATTCATCACCTAGATATTTGTAGTGGTATTTATCAACTTCAAATGAACTTAAATCTTCAAATGAAAACTCAGATCCCATAAATGGACCAGACTTATTACTCGATGATATGCGCTTTATGCGTTTTAACGCGGGTAAATATAGCCATTGGTCATCTGCGGCAATCGGATGAGAAAAACTTAAAAAAGCCGTGCCTTTTACATCTCTAGGTTTACTAAATAGTGTTAAACTTTTATCACCATCATTTTGTATTTCAAGGGTTTTAATTTTCAATTGTCGCAAGCTTTCCTGCCCTTGTTCATTACGCAAAAACATTTTCATATCAGCGGTAAAATCTGTCCAACCGGTATCTTGTTTTTTTGCTGCTATGGCTATAGCTAAGCCTTGATCTTGTGCTGTTACTGCTAGGGCATTAACACTAGTAAAACTAATCATTACCGTTAATATCAGTCGAGGAAATGCTCTTTGTTTTAACATCTGAATTTCCTTTTTATTGATGTAATTGACCTAGGCCTACAACTGCATTCACAAATATTTTCATTTGCTCTTCTGGTGGATTAGCCTCTGGAATTAACAAGCCACTTTTAACTGCATCTCGTTGACCAATACGTTCATACCAAGCGGTTAAATTTTTACATTCTTTGATTGATAACATTTCGCCAATAGGGTGAATGAAAGCCATTCTTACCCATGGGTAAAAAGCAATGTCGGCAATTGAATATTCTTGCCCAGCGAAGTAATTCTTATCTGCAAGTAAGGTGTCTAACACTACGAATAAGCGATTCACTTCTTTTGCATAACGTAATGTAGCCATTGGATACTCATTATTCCAAGCACCACCCCATACTAAAAGTTGGCCAAAGTTTGGACCTAAACCACTCATTTGCAGCATTAGCATTTCCATTACTTTTGTGCGTTGTAAAAATTTTTGAGGTAATAGCTGATTATGTTTATTGGCAAGGTAATACAAAATTGCGCCAGACTCGCTAACAATAATGTCGTCATCTTTTAGTAATGGAATTTTTTGATTGGGGTTCATTGCAGTAAATTCAGCGCTAACATTAGCACCATCATTCAATCCTTTATGAACATTGTAGTGAAGACCAAGTTCTTCTAGTGCAATGGATATTTTTAAACCGTTAGGTGTTGCGTCTGTGTATAAATCTAGCATTTTATCTCCGGGTTTTTTATTGTTTCTGGACAAGAAACAAAAGTATACAGGGTGTGAATTTGTTGAATAGATAACGTATTTGCGTTTACTTGTTGCAAATATGCAGATAGCATTAATGGCAAAGTTGTGGCAGTAATATTGGAATAGCGAGGCTTTATGAATTGGGACGATGTAAAAATATTTTTAGCGATAGCCAAAACTGGTGGTCTCAAAAAAGCAGCCAATACCCTAGGAATTCATCACTCATCTTGTGCTCGAAGAATCAATGTATTAGAAGGGGATTTAGCGATCAAACTCTTTGATCGTTTACCCAGTGGCTATGCATTAACTCATGGCGGGGAAGAGCTGCTAAAGTCAGCTCAACAAATAGAGCAAGGCTTTAATACCATAGAGCGAGATGTGCTCGGTAAAGATTTACGCATAGAAGGGGATTTGTGTTTAACCTTAAGTAATGGCTTAGCCTGTCATTTATTAATGCCAGAACTACAGGAGTTTATGACGATATATCCTGATATTAAACTTAAAATAGTAATGAGCTATATGGTTAGAGATTTGGCTAGCAGAGAGGCAGATGTAGCCATTAGGCATGTGGACAATCCACCTGACTCATTATCGGGTAAACGTGTTGCGCGAATTTTCCATAGTGCTTATGCCAGTAAACAATACTTAGCGACCCATGATTTAACTAATCATCCGCTGAATTGTCACTGGTTAGGGTGGGGAGATAGTGATTTACATTTAAGGTGGGCGGAAAAATCTAACTATCCACTGATCCCCGTTAAAGGCAGTATGTATTCAGATGTGCTGCAACTTGCGGGCGTGAAAGCGCATATGGGCATTGCTTCTTTACCTTGCTATATAGCAGATAGTGATCCTGATCTTATGCGAATACCTAACGCAGAGCCTACAGCAAGAGAAACGCTTTGGGTGCTAACCCATAAAGATATGGCAAAAAATGCTCGGGTTCGCATCTTAATCGACTTCTTAGCAAAGGCTTTTGTTAAGCATAAAAACACCATGGAAGGAGCACTAAGCTAAATTTTTTAGTTACGTAGATTTTAGATTTCCGTTTTCATATAGCTAAACTTAGCAATAGTCGATATGAGCATTGAGCTACACCCGTTAATCTTTGTTAACGTTTGGTGTTGATTAGCTCGGTGTTAGCTAAGTTCGGTATTCGGCATTAATTTTGACGTAATCATAGCTAAAGTCACATGTCCAAATAGTGGCATCTTCATTACCACGATGAAGTTGCACGGTAATATCAATTTCTGCTTCATTCATTACTGCTTGCCCCTCTGCTTCTTGATAGCTTGCGGCACGGCCACCTTTTTCAGCGACTAACACATCACCAAAATATAGCTCTAGTTGCTCGGTATCTAAGTCAGCTAATGATTGACACTCTCTTGAGGCGTAACCAATAGCAGCAAGTACACGGCCTAAATTAGGATCCGAAGCAAACATTGCGGTTTTAACTAATGGACTTTTGCCAATAGAAAAACCAATGGTTTTGGCTTCATCATTACTTAATGCACCCTTAACCGTAATCGTTAAAAATTTTGTTGCACCTTCGCCATCACGTATTATGGCTTTAGCCAAATATTGCGAAGTTTCGAGCAATGCATTATAAACTTCGTTAAAGCCTTTATCGTTACGTCCTTTTATAGCTGATGCCTTGCTTTTTCCGGTGGCAATAACAATAAATGAGTCATTAGTTGAAGTGTCACCGTCAACAGAAATACAGTTAAAAGATAAGTCAGCTATCTCCTTAGTAATTTCATCTAATAGTGACTGAGATATATTGGCGTCGGTCGCGACATAACCTAACATGGTAGCCATATTAGGGTGAATCATACCTGCACCTTTAGATATACCAGTAATATTTACCTGCTCGTTGCCTGCTTGTATCGTAGTTGAATAAGCTTTTGGCGCAACATCTGTGGTCATAATTGCCCAAGCTGCATCTGCCCAGTTATCAGTGGCCAAATTAGCAACTGCATGTGGCAAGCCTGCTAAAAGTTTATTCATCGGTAAATGTTCTAAAATCACTCCCGTTGAAAAGGGTAATATAGACTCAACAGGAATCGCCATTGTTTCGGCTAAGTTTTGACAAGTAGTGAATGCATCTAACATGCCTTGTTCACCCGTTCCAGCATTGGCATTGCCAGTATTGATCACTAATGCCTTAATACCTGAACCATGAGTACCCTCAATATCATTGTTTTTCACCGCAGTTAAATGCTTTTTACATAAGGTTACTGGTGCAGCACAAAAGCGGTTTTGGGTAAAAACGCCCGATACGGTACTGCCTTCGGCAATTTCAATAACGAGTAAATCTTTACGATTGGGTTGTTTAATATTTGACTCGGCCCAGCCTAGGCGAATGCCATGAATAGGCGCAAGTAAAGCAGGATTTATTTCAGGTAAATTGACAGGCATAAAAAATTATTAATAACAGGAGGAAGTAGGTAAATATTACGCTTTTATGGTTTTTTATGCAAAAGTAATCTACTTGTTAACGACAATTTTCTCAGTAAAAATAATCGAATAAGCATTAATTTTATCAACGATATTAATGCTTATTCATTAACGAATTTAATCAACTAATATGAGTGTATTTCAATGATTAGTTATTATGTAGCTTCTACGATTGTTTTACGAATTTGACTGGCACATTCCGCTAATACAATAGCGCCAGCGGTCGACACATTTAAAGAGTTACCCATCCCAAACATGGGGATATGTATTTGATGGTGACTTAGCTTTAATGCCGCTTCACTGACACCTTTGCGTTCATTTCCTAATACTAATACGCAAGGAGAAGTGTAGGCTACCTCTTTATAGTCAATAGACTCATGGCATAACTCAATACTAAAAACGGTATAATCTTGGTCTAATAGGACTTGTAAGCTTGCAGTAGTGGAGTCGCTATATTCAATGCAAACCCATTTAGCTTCGTTTCTAGAAGCTTTTTTCAGCTTCTTATCAGAAATAGTTAACGCGCCACAAATAATGATTTTTTCAATAGCGAAAGCATCAGCTAAGCGAATAAAAGCACCAACATTATAACTATTAGTAACATTGTCTAGTACCAGTATTAGCGGCAGTTTAGGCTGACTTAGGTACTTATCTCTAGTAGGTTTGTTTTTTCTAAGATCTTCTTTACTAAGTTGTATTGCGGAGTTCATTTTTCTACTCTTGTTAAATATATAAGCTCAATGCTAATGCTTGATTATGATAATGCTAGTTCTGGACCTTTAACTGAAAAACTAATTACTTTAGGCCGTGTTTGGCATAGTCACCTTTAACTGTTAACTGCACAATTACGGGTGTATCTGCTGTGTTTTTCCAATACCAGCCATGAACGCCTGAAAAGGGGGTAGTGAAACTACCTTCCATGGTATTTAATGTTGCTATAGCGTAACTCTCAAAGTAACCAGTGGTGTCGCCTTCGGGCTCACCGTGTAAATCAAAGTACAAAGCGGTACCGCTAGTTACCCATTGGTAAGATAATTTTTGATATTGCGCCATAGTAAATTTGTACTCAACGCCACTGTGGGCAGGGACTATGATTTCAATAGTTTCAATAGTTTCAACAGTCGCTTTTGTTTTTTCTGTTACTTTTTGTGAGGATACAGAGGAAGTTTTTTCCGCTGCTACTTTATTAAATACGGTTAGTCCCAGTGCCTGACCAATACCGGTCGGATCAATATTGTATTCAGCAGGTAATATAATGGTAAGTAAGGTTATTGCAGCGAAAATCATGCTGAATATTGAGTACTTGAAAAGTGTCGCTTTGGTTAGTGCAATGGTTTGTTGTTGCATAAATTTATCTCTAAATTCCTGTTTGTAATTGTAGTCTGTTCATGATGAACTGAGCTAATTAATAAAATAGCCGGTTAACTGGTAACCCATTAACATAAATCCAGAACTCATTAGTAAGCAATTTGTACTTGTAGCAAAATGGTTGAAAGTCCTGTGTTTACGCCAGAAGTTAATCATCAGTAAAATGAATGCTAGTGCCGTGAACTGCCCTAATTCAACACCAATATTAAAAGCTATTAAATTTGCCATTAAGCCGTCTGCAGCTAGTTGAAATTCTTGTAATTTAGTTGCCAAACCGAAGCCGTGAAAAAGTCCGAATATCAGCACTGCCAATTTAGCATTGGGCGATTTACCAAATAGATGCTTAAAGCCTCCTAAATTATCAAAGCCTTTGTAGACGACTGACAATCCTATGATTGCATCGATTAAATAAGCGTTAACTTGAATATCACCAATGACGCCGAAAAGTAAGGTTAAACTATGTCCTAGTGTAAACATACTGACATAGAGTAAAACATCTCGACTACGGTATAAAAAAAATAATACACCGACTAAAAACAATAGATGATCATAGCCAGTAATCATATGCTTAGCGCCAATATACAAAAAGGGAATAATTTGCATACCAGTATTTTGTTGCAAAAATGCACGGGTATTATCATCAACACCGTGTGCAAAAACCTCAATAGGTAGCCCTAAGGCAAATAAAATAGTAAGGCTAAGTAAACAGTGCTGTTGAAGACGACTAGGCATTTTTTGTCCCTTATAATGATAATTTTATTTAGTTATTTTGGGTAACCATTTGAATAAACGAAAATGCTTAGAATAGTCTGCTGAATAGATAATTGATCTTCTCACACCCTAGGGTGAAGAATACTATGATTGGTGTAGATTTGGCAAAAGAAGTTACTTATGTTTGTACTTACTACAAAACCTTGCTCTTCCTTCTAATGTAGAAATAATGCATCATTACTTTCTACTAGTAATAAATAGACTTTCAATACTGCATAAATGTGTTCTGCTATTAGCCTACCGCTTATTTACAGTTTACTTTTAATGAATATTAAGAAAAAATCATGACAGAACAATTACCTATTTCAATTTATGTGTGTGATGATTTAACCAATCAGTTGGTTAATATTAACTCAATCACCAATAAACTTTCAGCACAGTTTAATTTTCAAGCGATGACGGCTAATTGGTATGGTGATGAAGACAATATTCTTTTTATTCAGTTATTGTTAGAAACACCGCAACGTTTTGCTATGCAGAAGGAAAAGCAGCTAGCTAAAAGAATAGAGACGTTTAAAGCTCACTCCGATGATGTCTTTAGTGTTATAGATGATAAAGATCCACAACAGTTAATCTGCACAATAGCGATTACTGACTTTGAACAACAATTATTAGGTCAGCAAGCAAAGTTACTGGCTAGCTTATTACAAGTAAAATTACAAAAAGTACTCAATATCATCGCTCAACAATTAAACCTTAAACCACTTTAAAATTATCCATTATGTCTATAAGTCGCGCTCGATTAGATCGCTTTATTAGCGAAAAATGTCAAATCAACCGGAAAAACGTTCGTCTATTACTGGCGCAAAAACGTGTGACTGTTGATGGGGGGATTGCTTTAGATATTTCTCAAGCAATTGACAAGTTTTCTATCATTAAATTTGATGGTCAAATTATTCAGGAAAATAGAGCCTTATACATTATGTTGCATAAACCTGTCGGCGTGGTGTGTGCAACGAAAGATGATAAACACAAAACCGTGATTGAATTACTCAACTTGAAATTAACACAGGTAGAAAAAGAAAGTTTACATATAGTAGGGCGTTTAGACTTGAACACTTCAGGTTTAGTGCTACTGACCAATGACAGTCGTTGGTCAGAACAATTAACATCCCCTAAAAGTAAGGTAGCTAAGCGTTACTTAGTAACACTGAAAAATCCATTACATCATGATTATATTAACGCGTTTTCTAAAGGAATGTATTTTGCTTATGAAGACATAACCACCAAGCCAGTAAAGCTTAATATTCTTTCTAAGTTCTGCGCCGAAGTGGTATTAACTGAGGGCCGTTACCATCAAATAAAGCGAATGTTTGGGCGATTTGATAACCCTGTTGTAGGGTTACACCGAACTTCAATAGGATCATTTATATTGGATGACAATTTATCTGCTGGTGAAAGTAAAGTTCTTAACAGAGAAATCATATACCCGTGACCATTCAAAGTACTCTGAATCGAGCTGTTTGAATAATTACGGGTATAAACCTGACTTGAATTAGGCTATTGATTGTGTTTATTTCTTATAAGTTGAGCTAAATCAAAGAATACCTTTTTAAGATTTGTTACTGTTAATGTCTATGGATTAATAGTGATGTAGTCATGCCCGTTGCAATAAAAATCTATTTAATACTTAAGCCTACTAGCGCAAGCTAATATAGCTAACTATGCTTGAATTAATGGAATGCCGCCGCTTTCAGTTTCAGGCAAAAACGACCAAATGAGTGAAAACATGAGTGAAGATGTTTTAATCACCCCCCAACAATACGATATTATTGCTAATATTCAACAACAAACCTTAGAAAAGCTTGTTGCAAATGATCCCGTCGCGGATATTTTAAACTATCTTTGTTTATTAGCTGAAAGCGCTTTGTCTAATGCTGTTG
>Ga0209395_1001996_pt1 | contig 27594 bp, 26 predicted proteins | sample GOMGulsemesocosm_3_FD_184635 | JGI IMG/M metagenome (GOLD analysis project Ga0209395, IMG submission 184635) | Methane-oxidizing microbial communities from mesocosms in the Gulf of Mexico - GOM9D Gulf of Mexico (SPAdes) (version 2) | ecosystem: Environmental > Aquatic > Marine > Cold seeps... | reverse complement strand
ATATTTAATTTTCTCTTTTTGATGAGCCCCTACAACCTCACCTGCAGCATTTTTAATTTCCTTGCTGTTCTTAATATTTATGTTTTGTTGGCTTCCATCTCCCATTTCTAGGACAATCATTTCTTTATCTATAAAAGATTGATTTTCCTCCATGACAAATACATACCCTATTCCTAGAAAAATTAATATCGCCGCTGCATATTTTATAAACGGGTTCGTAAATAAATGGATGATGGAACGCGTTGATTTCTTGTGTGTACTTTTCTCTATATTCGAAAATATTCTTTGTTTTACAAGCTCCTTATCGCCTAAAACCTGTTTATCCCAAACCGTTTCTTTATCCTGAAAGTCATCTAAAGTCTTTTCCAACTTTATTTTCTCTTCTTTAGAAGACTTGTTATTCAGATAACGATTGAATATTATTTTGATCTGTTTTTCTAACATTATTTCTTTTAACTAAATTCTATTCTAACCAAAAACATGGTTCCTATAAGTAAAGTACCTATTCTACTAAAAAGGTACTATCCCAATAATGATTATTTTAATATTTTTTTTCTTGAGTCATGACTTTACATTTTCAAACAGAAAAAGCCGAGCAATTGCTCGGCTTTTTTATTGGTTTATAGTCTTGTTTCAAGTAGTCCTATCTCCTATGTCAATTTTTATCAGTCCTACGTCCTTTTTAAATCGTCATAGAGAACACACGTGTTCCTGGTCTGTTTTCAATCAAGCGTAGATCAAAGGCCATACAGATGTTTCTTACAAACATACGTCCTTCTTCTTTTACGACTATTTTTTTATCGTATATAGTTAGAATACCATCGCTCTCCATTTCACGTAAACGCTCTTTAATGGCTTCTATCTCTTCTAGCTGTAAACTTGGATCTTCCCAAGAAGTTTCCAATTGACACATCAAGTTTAAGATATGCTTACGTACAACCAAATCTTTATCCGTTAGTAAATGACCTCTATATACTGGTAATTTACCTTCGTTAACTACACGCTGATAATCGCCTAAGTCCTTCTCGTTTTGTGCAAAGCTATACCATGAATCACTGATGGAAGACATTCCTAATCCAACCATTAATTCGGTTTTACTAGCGGTATACCCCATAAAATTACGATGCAATTCTTTAGAACCAACTGCTTTAAACAAACTATCCGTAGGTAACGCAAAGTGATCCATCCCTATCTCCACATATCCGGCATCAAAAAACAATTGTTTTCCTAGCTCGTACAGGTGACGTTTTACCTCATCCTTCGGCAAATCATTTTCATCAAAACCACGTTGCCCTACTCCTTTCACCCATGGCACATGTGCATAGCTGTAATAAGCAATTCTGTCTGGTTTTAGTTCAATGGTCTTTTTAATGGTATCTCTAATGCTATCCTCGGTTTGAAAAGGCAATCCAAAAATCAAATCATGACTGATTGAATCGTATCCAATCTCTCGTGTCCAAGCATCAATTTTACTAACCTGCTCAAAAGTTTGCATTCTGTGAATGGCTTTTTGAACTGTTTTGTCATAATCCTGAATCCCAAAACTAGTTCTGGTAAATCCAAGGTCAAACAAGGTTTGTAATTGATCTTTGGTGGTTAAATTTGGGTGTGCCTCAAAACTAAATTGAGTCACTTTAAACTTATCCGCTCTCACAAAAATCCCATCGATTAATTTTCTCAAATTATCAGATGAAAAATACGTTGGTGTTCCTCCTCCTAAGTGAATTTCACGAATCTTAGGACGTTCTCCCAATAAATCGCAGTACAAATCCCATTCTTTTAAAACAGTATCTATATACGGCTCTTCTACATCGTCATGACGTTTGGTAATCTTTTTATGACAGGCACAAAAGGTACACAGGCTCTCACAAAATGGCAAGTGAACATAGAGACTAATTCCCTCCTTATCGTTACTTTCTTTAAAAGCACGAACCGTCGTAGCTTTCCAATCGGCTAAATCTATGCCTTCCTTATCCCAAAAAGGAACCGTTGGATAACTCGTGTATCTCGGTCCAGGGATATTGTATTTTTGTACTAATTGTGTATCCATCTTTAAATAGTTGTTGGTTGTTGGTTGTTGGTTATTGGTTGGTAGCATTGCTCACTAGCAACTAACAACACAAAACTAGCAACTAATTTTTTTGTTCATACTCTTTTACAGCATCTATAAATGCCTTCGCATTGTCTAATGGGATGTTTGGCAAAATACCATGCCCCAAGTTTACAATGTATTTATCTTTTCCAAACGCGTCAATCATCTCTGTTACCTGCTTTTTAATTACTGCAGGAGGCGAGAATAAACGTGTTGGGTCAAAGTTTCCTTGTAAGGTGATGCTATTATTTGTAAATAAACGTGCTTTTTCTGGAGTAATAGTCCAGTCTACACCTAATGCAGCAGCTCCAGATTTACTCATTTCATCCAAAGCAAACCAACATCCTTTTCCAAATGCCACCACTGGTGCGTCATCTTTTAAAGCGTCGATAATTTGTTGGATGTATTTCCAAGAAAATTCTTGATAATCTACCGGAGATAACATACCTCCCCACGAGTCAAATACTTGTACTGCATTTACACCACATTCCACTTTACGTTTTAGGTAAGCGATGGTCGTATCTGTAATTTTTTGCAATAAGGTATGTGCGGCAAGTGGCTGTGTGAAACAAAATTCCTTGGCCATATCAAAGTTTTTAGAACCTTGTCCTTGGATACAGTAACATAACAATGTCCACGGTGAACCAGCAAAACCAATCAATGGAATGTCATCATTCAACATTTCCTTGGTCAATTTAATCGCATCCATTACGTAACCTAAAGTCTCATCAATGTCCGGAACAATTACTTGCTCCACATCTTTCATATTTCTAATAGGATTTGGTAACCATGGTCCTACCCCTGGTTTCATCTCTACATGAATATTCATTGCTTGAGGTACTACCAAAATATCAGAAAACAAAATAGCTGCATCCATACCGTATCTACGGATAGGTTGCACCGTAATTTCAGAAGCTAATTCAGGAGTTTGACATCTTGTAAAGAAATCGTACTTGTCCTTCAACTTCATGAATTCTGGTAAATAACGTCCTGCTTGACGCATCATCCAAACTGGTGGTCTGTCTACTGTTTCTCCTTTTAGAGCTCTTAAATATAAATCGTTTTTAATCATTTCTTAAGTTGTAAGTTGTACGTTGGAAGTTTTAAGCTCTCAGCGGTACGTTATAAGTTGTTGTTTTTAAATTATATCCTAATAATTTAAATTTTTAAGCCATTTCAGCAACCGCTTTCATGGCAATTTGGATGGCATTTTCTATCTTTTTCAAATCCTTTTTTGTCAATGCTGTTGACAAGAACCAAGATTCAAATTGTGATGGCGGTAAAAACACACCATTATTGGTCATTGCCCAAAAGAACGTCGCGAATTTTTCGGTATCACTTGTTTGTGCTGATTTAAAATCTACAACTTCTTCTTTTGTAAAGAAAGGATTGAACATAGACCCAAATCTATTTACTTGTAAGTCGATGCCATTTTGGTTGGCTGCATCTAATAACATTCCTTCAATTTTCTCAGCTGTTGCATCGAATTTTGTATACGGATCTTGTTTTTTCAACTCCTTTAAAGTGGCCATTCCACAAGCCATTGCAATAGGATTTCCAGACAACGTTCCTGCTTGATACATCGCTCCAAGTGGTGCAACACATTCCATTATTTCGTTACGAGCTCCATAAGCTCCTACAGGAAATCCTCCACCAATAACTTTACCTAAACAGGTAATATCAGCTTCAAAACCTAATACTTCTTGTGCTCCTCCAAAAGTAGAACGGAATCCTGTCATCACCTCATCAGCAATTAACAATACACCTGCTGCTTTTGTCAAGTCTCTTAATTCTTTGATGAATTCATCTGAAGGTTGAATCACCCCCATATTTCCAGCAATTGGTTCTATAATAACCGCTGCAATATCGTCATGATCAGCTAAGTGCTTCTCTACAGAATCAATATTATTAAATTCAGCAATTAAGGTATTTTCAACAGCTTGAGCTGGTACTCCTGCACTTCCAGGTAAGCTCAACGTTGCCAATCCAGATCCTGCTGCTACTAGTAAAGCATCAGCATGGCCATGGTAACAACCCGAAAATTTAATTATTTTATCATGTCCTGTAAAAGCTCTTGCTAAACGAATAGCACTAAAAACAGCTTCAGTTCCAGAGTTTACAAAACGAACTTTATCCATTCCTGGAAAAGCATCACAAACCATTTTTGCCATTTTGATTTCACCTTTGGTAGTTGCACCAAAAGTATATCCTTTTGCCAAGGCTTTATCAACTGCTTTTTGCACTTTTTTATGGCGATGTCCAATAATGGTTGGTCCATAAGAAAGTACCAAATCCACATAGTTATTTCCATCTACATCCGTAATGGTACTTCCCTTTGCTTTTTCAATAAACAATGGATTTCCTCCTACTGATGAATAAGCACGTACAGGAGAATTTACTGCTCCTACAAGATGCTCTAAACCTTGATTGTATAATTTTTGTGATTTTTTAAAACTCATTGTCTGATCAATTTTATATAATTAAGGAGCAACTCCTTGTTCTTTTGTTATTTTCTAGCCAATACTTTGGCTACTTCTTTGGCAAAATAAGTAATGATGATATCTGCACCTGCACGTTTCATAGAAAGTAAGCTTTCCATCATTACGCGTTCGCCATCTATCCAACCTTTTGCTGCGGCCGCTTTTACCATAGCGTACTCTCCACTTACATTGTAACATGCAATAGGACGGTCAAAATTATTTTTTAAATCTCTGATGATGTCTAAATAAGACATGGCTGGTTTTACCATTAAAATATCTGCTCCTTCTGCATCATCAAAATTGGCTTCACGCATTCCTTCATCTCTATTAGAAGGATCCATTTGGTAGGTTCTACGGTCACCAAAAGTAGGTGCTGAATCTGCTGCATCACGGAATGGTCCGTAAAATGCCGAAGCATATTTTACAGAATAGCCCATGATAGGCAAGTCATAAAAACCGGTATTGTCCAATGCTTCACGAATGGTCTGAATTGTACCATCCATCATTCCAGAGGGAGCAACCATATCTACTCCTGCTTTGGCATGTGAAATCACTTGTTTGGCTATATTTGGTAAAGTAGCATCATTATCCACGTCATCATTATGGATTACTCCACAGTGACCATGACTCGTATACTCACAAAAACACACATCCGTAATTACATATAAAGAAGGGTAATTCTTTTTAATGTAACGTACCGCTTGTTGCATGATTCCATCATCATTCCACGTTTCTTTTCCAATGTCATCTTTTTCTGTTGGAATTCCGAAAAGTAACACTGCAGGAATATTCAAGGCTACAACCTCATCCAATTCTTTATGCAAAGTATCCAAAGACCAACGACTGATGCCAGGCATAGAAACAATTTCTTTTTCTATGTTTTCTCCTTCTTCTATAAATAAAGGGTAAATTAAATCGTCTATCGTTAACTTATTTTCACGTACAAGGCGTCTAATGCCTTCTGTTTTTCTGAGTCTTCTAGTTCTGTTCATCTTCGTAAGAGTGTATGGGTGGTTCTATATCAAAATGATCTTTTACTAATTCTAACACGCTATTTACGGTGGCTATTTTTGATGTCAACACTTTATCAAAATATTCACTCGCAGCTTTAGCCGTTGTTCTTCCTATACAAAAAGCAACGCCATGTGTTTCTGGATTCTCTTGTAAATAGCTTTCTACACCTGATGGGCTGTAGAACATAATACCATCAATAGGTGGTTTTACAACAGTAGCACTTAATATTGTTTTATAAATTTCAACTTCCTCTAAACGGATGTCATTCTTTTTTAATATTTCTGGTAATTCATCTCTACGAATATCTCCACAGAAATAGGTGAATTCTTTGATATCTGTAGTTAATAAATGTTCCGCTAAATCTTTTGCCGTTTTAGCTTTAAAGGTAACCTTCCCTAAAGCTTGCTCAATGTGTTTTTTGGTCACACGTCCCACACAAAAAATTGTATCAAAGACCAATTGTTCTTTTTCAAAATTATGAAGCAATGCTTGCAAGCCATTCTTACTCGTAATAATGAAATTTTTCGGCAATTTTTTCAGTCCAACTACAGACAAACGATTGTAACGAATACTGATAAAATCACTATCCTTTACTTTAGCACCATCCAACACCTTTTTCTGAATTTTACTCAAAAGTTTGGTTGATACTATTACTTTTCTATCTTCATTTTCAAACTGTTCTACTTCTTGCTCCTCCATTATATATTGGCTTCTTTTTTTATCTTAGTCATTAATTCTGCACCTCCATCGGCTAAAATCACCTTGGCACAATCGGCTCCAAAAGTTTTATATTCACTTAAAGGCCCTGATTTTTCAACGGTTAAATTTGTACTTCCATCCAAATCACTTAAAATACCTTTAAAGTGAATTGTATCTCCCTCAATTTTTGCATTCCCTCCAATAGGTGCTGTACACCCACCTTCTAAAGTTCTCATAAACAAACGTTCCACCCATACCGATTTTTCAGTAGCTTCATGGTTTATTTTTGAGCAGATATCCAATACTTCAGCATCTTTACCCAAAGCAGTAATCATGATGGCTCCTTGCGCTGGGGCAGGAATCATCCAATCTAAAACTACATGATTTTCTGGCAACAAATTGATTCTTTTAAGTCCGGCTCCCGCAAACACGGCACCATTCCAATCGTTTTCTTTTAATTTACGTAAACGTGTATTTACGTTTCCTCTAAGTCCTGTGATGGTATGAGTTGGATATTTCGCCAACCATTGCGCTTTACGTCTTAAACTTCCCGTAGCGATGGTTGCAGCACCTGCCTCTTTAAGGAAATCTGTACCATTTTTATACACAATAACATCAAATTCACTGGCACGTTCTAATACTGCAGCTTGTACAATTCCTTCCGGCAATTCGGTAGGAACATCTTTTAAAGAATGTACAGCGATGTCAATTTCTCCTCGAAACATGGCATCATCCAATGTTTTAGTAAACAATCCCATGCCACCAATTTCGTGTAATGGTTTGTTCAATACTTCATCACCTGTAGAAGAAATTTCTACGATACGGCCTTCATAGCCTAAATCTTCTACTAATTTTTTTACTAAATTAGCTTGCCATAATGCGAGTTCGCTGGCTCTTGTACCTATTCTAAGCATCTTCATTTAAACAAAGTTCTTGCATGTTAAACACTTTACTCATTACATCAATACTTTGATTAACCGTAGTATTGTCATGTTTGAGGTGTTTTACAAATTGGGTGGTTATTTTTTGAATCATACGGTTGGTTACTGCCTCGGCATGATCTATATTTAAGTCTTTTATTTTTTTACTTTGAAAGTTTATTTCCTCTTGCTGAATTACTTTTAGAGATTCCTTTAATGCACTGATTGCTGGCACTAGTTTTCGGTGATTGATCCATTCGTCAAATTCACCTTTGTATTTTTCAAGAATCTTTTCTACTGCAGGAATTTCATTTCTACGTGCTTCCAAAGTACGTTTTGTAATTTGAGAAAGTTCATCTACGTTTACTAAAGTAACATCCCCTACTTCCAACACGTTTCTATCTACATTTTCTGGCATGGCCAAATCAATAACAACTATCGGTTTCCCAGTATTTAGATGTGTTTTATTAATCGTTGGAGTACTTGCACCTGTAGCTACAATCAAAACATCGGCATCTTTCATTACTGAGTCTAACGAATCAGCATCGCCTATAAAAATTCCCTCATGATGCTTTACAAACTCCTCAGCTTTAGCCTTGGTTCTATTCACTAAATGAATATTTCTATTTGAAGTATATTCTAACAGGTTCTTACAGGTGTTTTTTCCTATTTCCCCCAAACCAAATACAACTATTTTTTTATGATCTACACTTCCAAAGTGGTTCAGTAAATATTGAATTGCAGCATAAGAAACAGATGTAGTTCCACTACTCAAATTTGTTTTATTCTTTACCTCTTTACTGGCTTGTAAAACGCTATTCATTAAACGCTCTATATAAGCATTGGTAGTTCCTTGTTCTTTGGCTTGTTGATAGGCTTGTTTTAACTGCCCAACAATTTCGTAATCTCCTAAGATTTGGCTTTCCAATCCAGTCCCAATATTAAATAAATGGCGTACAGCCTCGTTATTCTTGGTAACACTAGATACGGAGATAAAATCTTCTACATTACCATTAGAGTATTTGACCATCAAACTGATAAGTTCAAAAGGATGCTTTGCAAAACCCGTAATTTCTGTACGATTACAAGTAGACATCACTATAATACCTTTAATCCCTTTCGATTTTGCCTCCTGTAAAAGTAATAATTGATTCTCTTTTGAAATACTAAATGCTCCACGTGTTTTAACGTCTGCTTTTTTATAACTTAAGCCAACATTATAAAATTTAGTCGGTAATTTTTCAGAACTCATATTATAATCTTTTAATAAGTGTCGACAAAAGTACAAATATATGATAGTTAAAAACAACGCTATAAGAACTATTAACATCGAACAAGGAACAACTCGTTATTTAGATTCAATCGAAATAGAGTTAATTCCTTGATAAACCATGACATATATCAACAAAACCACATTACAGGGGTAAAAGTCAGTCTGTTAAAAAATAAAACATTAATAATTTTAATAGCCTATTTATTTAGTGTAATTTTGACTGAGATATGATTAATATCATAAAAGTATCCTATGAAATCAACCAGTAACAGTTATAAAAACATCGAAAAAAGTACCGTTGTTTTTTTTAAAGCAGAGGATGAATTTAAAATTATTCGTTTTAAAAATGACACCGATGAAACACAGCAATTCATATACCCATTAAACGAAAACTATATACACCTCTATTTTTGCACACAACAAAACTGTACCGTGGCGTTTAACATGGAACATTGCGCTGTAAATCTAAACAAAGACGATTCTAGTATCATTTATTTTAATGACGACAATATGAACGTACTACACACCTTACCTCCCAAGGTAGAACTTATAGGTGTCTTAATTTCTATTTCATATTTTCATTCATTATTTTCCACGGAAGGAAATTTCTTATTCAACTTTAGTAATTTCAATGTAGGAAAACCTATTATTGAACAGAAAACAACTACCGCTGGAATTAAAATTGTTCTGAACCAATTATTCACAAAACAGCTTCCTGATTCCTTAAGACCTATTTATTTAAAAGGAAAAGTTTTCGAACTATTAAGTTTATACTTTAGTTCTTCAAGTGAAACAGATGCTGAAGACTGTCCGTATATAGCAAACGAAGAAACAATTACGAAGCTAAAACAAGCAAAAGATATCATGCTTCAAAATATGGCAAACCCACCATCTCTTGAAGAACTATCAAAATTGGTTGGACTAAACATTAAAAAGCTAAAAGAAGGTTTTAAAGAATTTTACGGAGCGCCGGTATTTACATTCCTATTTAATTACCGCATGGAAATAGCAAAAAAACTACTCCTAGAAAACGAATTAAATGTAAATGAAGTAGGTGCCCATGTAGGATACACTACCTCCAGCCATTTTATAGCCGCTTTTAAGAAAAAACATGGAATTACCCCTAAGCAATTTTCCAAATTATAAAAAGTACATGAAAGGAATATTACTCATAAATCTAGGCTCTCCAGAAAGCCCAAAAGTAAAAGACGTAAAAGAATACTTAACTGAGTTCCTAACTGATAAGTATGTGATAGACATGCCGTATTTACTACGTCAATTTTTAGTAAGAGGTATTATCATACCTTCTCGCGTAAAAAACTCTGCTAAATTATATGAATCTATTTGGACCAAGGATGGCTCTCCTTTAATAGTACATTCTAAAAACCTAACAGACAAGGTTCGATTAAAATCTGAAACGCACGTTGCACTAGGAATGCGTTACGGAAATCCATCTATAGAAGCTGCCGTATTAGAACTTACAACAAAAGGGGTACATGAAATCACTGTATTACCCTTATACCCGCAATACGCTATGAGCACCACACAAACGGTTCTTGAAAAATTACATAAAACAATAAAAGAAATTGCGAAAAATGTAAGCGTCAAAGAAATAGCTCCTTTTTATAACAACAATCAATATATAAATGTATTGACAGAGAGTATCGAAAAATCCATCGACGTAAAAAAAGTAGACCACCTATTATTTTCCTTTCACGGAATTCCAGAACGACACATAAAAAAAACAGACCCAACTAAATCCCATTGTAAAATAGACGGATCCTGCTGCAACACACCTTCAGAAGCACATAAAACCTGCTATAGACATCAATGTTTTGAAACGGCACATTTAGTAGCTAAAAGATTAAAGCTCACTAAGGACTCTTACACTATAGCTTTTCAATCTAGGCTAGGAAAAGACCCTTGGTTGCAACCATACACCAGTGCTACCATAAAGGAATTCCCAAATAAAGGAATTAAAAACCTAGCCGTTGTTACCCCAGCCTTTGTAAGCGACTGCTTAGAAACCATCGAAGAAATAGGCATGGAAGCTAAAGAAGATTTTTTAGAAGCTGGAGGAACAAAATTTCACAGAATCCCTTGCTTAAACAGCGATAATGACTGGGCTGATCTAATAGTAAACTGGGCAATAAACACAAAATAACATGGCATACTTATATACAAAAGCACTACATTTAATATTCGTAACTACTTGGTTTGCAGGCCTATTTTACATTATTCGCTTATTTATTTATTTTAAAGAAGCCGAAGATAAACCTGAGCCAGAAAAGAGCATTCTACAAAAACAGTACACACTAATGAGCAAACGCTTGTGGTACATCATCACTTGGCCGTCTGCCATACTTGCTACTATTTTTGCTTGTATATTACTATACTTACAACCCGAATGGCTTCAACAACCGTGGATGCATATTAAACTCACTTTTGTACTCGCATTATTTGCTTACCACGCATCCTGCCAGTTTTTACTAAACCAATTGATAAAAGGAACACTTAAATACTCCGGCTTTGCATTGAGAATATGGAACGAAGTAGCAACTATCATTTTATTCGCTATTGTTTTTTTAGTAATTCTAAAAAACAGTTTAGGTTGGATTTTTGGGGTCGTAGGTATTGTTGGTGTCTCTATTTTTCTAATGCTAGGAATTAAACTCTACAAAAAAATTAGACAAAAAAATAGTTGGGATAAGTAATTTATAACAATTACAATGAGTAAACACACAAAAGAGCCTTGAAGCAGATTTCAAGGCTCTTTTTTTATGTGTTTTTTCCAACTTTGACTTCCCTTTTTCAATGCAACGAAAACGTTTTCATTAAAAAACTGAAAATCAACAAGAAACACCTTGTTTTAAAAATACGAATATCATAATTTAAGTCCGATTTACAGGTTCATTTTACGTAAAATACATAAATAAAACACTTTTACAATAGGTTTTTCAAATAATCACGCTTTTTCATGATTTAAATCATACTTAAAAGCGACTATAAACACTAACTTTATGCCGTAAAAAAAATCCAGTATTTCAATTATGAAAAAACTTTTTTTAGGTAATGAAGCGTTAGCACAAGGAGCCATAGATGCAGGTCTATCAGGCGTGTATGCTTACCCAGGAACTCCCTCAACAGAAATTACAGAATACATACAAAAATCAAAAACCGCCAAAGAGCTAGGCATCCACAGCCAATGGTCTGTGAATGAAAAAACAGCAATGGAAGCGGCACTTGGAATGTCCTATGCAGGAAAAAAATCGATGGTAGTAATGAAACATGTTGGGCTAAATGTTGCCGCGGATGTATTCATGAACATGTCTGTTTCTGGTATAAATGGAGGTATGGTTGTAGTAGTCGCAGATGATCCATCTATGCATTCATCACAGAACGAGCAGGACTCTCGTTATTATGGTAAATTTGCTATGGTTCCAATTTTAGAACCTACCAATCAACAAGAAGCTTACGACATCACTAGATATGCTTTTTCTTTATCTGAAAGATTTAAACTTCCGGTTTTATTACGCCTAGTAACACGCTTATCACATTCTAGAGCAGTGGTTGAAACTTTTGACAGCATCGCTCAAAACAAGCTAGGCTTCCCTGAAAGCCCTACTCAATTTCAACTAATACCAATGAGAGCTAGAGGATTATACCAAGGGCTTTTAGACAATCAAAAAAATATTCAAGAAAGTGCCACGAACTCTCCTTTTAATAAAGTGATAGAAGGGACTGATCCTAAACTAGGAATAATCGCCGCTGGAATTGCCTACAATTATGTAATGGAAAACTATGAAGGTACTACTTGTCCTCATACTATTTTTAAAGTTTCCGAATACCCGTTACCTAAAAAACAAATCAAGCATTTACTAGATACTTGTGAACAAGTAATTGTTTTTGAAGACGGTTACCCTTTTATAGAAGAAATAATTGGAGGATTCTTTAACGAGGATCAAAAAGTTATAGGTCGATTAACAGGTCACGTAAACAGAACTGGTGAATTAACCCCAGACATTGTAGGAAAAGCTTTAGGGTTTGATATTCAAAAAACTCAAGATATTCCAGCAATTGTTTCTGGTCGCCCACCAGAACTATGTACAGGTTGTGGACATATCGATTTATTTGAGTCAATTAACAGTTTAATACCAAGTATAGGAGAGAGACGTGTCTTTGGAGATATCGGTTGTTCTGCTCTTGGAGTATTACCTCCATTTAATACCATAGACACATTAATAGAAATGGGAGCCTCTGTAACCATGGCTAAAGGAGCCACTGATGCAGGAGTTAAAAACGCTATTGCTATTATTGGAGATTCTACATTTACCCATTCAGGAATGACAGGTTTGCTAGATGCCATTTACGAAAAAACTCCTCTAACAGTAATTATCTCTGACAATTCGGCCATTGCTATGACTGGAGCACAGGATTCTACTGCCTTAGGAAAAATAAAGAAAATATGTTTAGGACTTGGAATTGAAGAAGAGCACTTAAAAGTAATCGTTCCACTACATAAAAACCACGATAGTAATGTGGAGACTATACAAACAGAACTTGACTATGAAGGTGTTTCAGTAATTATTTCACAAAGGCCTTGTGTTCAAATTCCATCAGACAAAAAAGCACAAATAAGAGCATTTTTAAAAAACTGTCAAAACTAATCTATTATGACTACAAATATAATATTAGCCGGTGTTGGCGGCCAAGGAATACTAACCATTGCCGCAGTTATAGATACTGCTGCACTGAATAATAATTTATACGTAAAACAAGCAGAGGTTCATGGAATGAGTCAACGTGGAGGTGCCGTACAATCACATGTACGTGTTTCAGACACCGAAATATTCTCTGACTTAATCCCTGAAGGAAAAGCAGATCTTATTCTTTCTGTAGAACCAATGGAATCGTTACGTTACCTTCCTTTCTTAAAAAAAGACGGATGGTTAATTACAGATTCTAGCCCATTTATTAATATTACAGATTACCCAGAGCAAGAAGCTCTTTATAACAAAATAAACGCTCTTCCAAACACAATTCTAATCAATGCGACTGAGATTGCAAAAGAATTAGGGAACTCAAAAGCAGCAAATATAGTACTCTTAGGGGTTGCTTCTAACTTACTATCTTTAAGCGAAGAGAGTATCATAGATGCTATTACATCCTTATTTATTCGTAAAGGCCAACGTGTCGTAGACAAAAATATAGAAGCCTTTTTCAAAGGTAAAGAAATTTCAGCAGAGGCAGCAACGTAGGATTACCTCCCCCCTATTCAATTTCAAATACCTTATCTAGGTAAGGTGTTTGAAATTTTAAAAAGTATCCTAAATAAAAACAATAGGTGTCTATCACCTTAATCATATTGATCATTATCTAATTATTCACATGTTACATCCATCCTTACTTAGCCCAAAAAGCATTGTCGTTATAGGCGCATCCAACAACAAAAAAACACCTGGAGGAAGCGTTTTAAACAATCTACTTACCCATAGCTTTCAAGGCAAAATTTACGCTGTAAACCCAAAGGAAACAGAAGTTCAAGGCGTAAAGTGCTATCAAGATGTATCAGAAATCCCAGAAGTAGATTTAGCCATTATTGCTATAGCAGCTAAATACACCTTAGCCACAGTAAAAACACTCTGTCGCGAGAAAAACACCAGAGGGTTTATTATTTTCTCCGCCGGGTTCAGCGAAAAAGACAGCGAAGGTGCCGACTTAGAAAAACAACTATGTGATGAAATAAATAAGGTTAACGGAAGTTTATTAGGTCCTAATAATATTGGGTTAATGAATTCTAATTATGCAGGTGTATTCACCCAGCCTATCCCTAAGCTCACCCCAAAAGGAGTTGATTTTATTTCTGGTTCTGGAGCAACTGCCGTTTTCATTATCGAAGCAGCCATGGCCAGTGGGCTCACTTTTTCTAGCGTTTTTTCTGTTGGAAATAGCGCTCAACTTGGTGTGGAAGAAGTACTAGAACATTTAGACGAGACTTTTGAACTTAACATAAGTTCAAAAACCAAGCTTTTATACATAGAGAGTATTTCCAACCCTCAAAAGCTTTTAAAACACGCTAAGTCACTGATTTCTAAAGGATGTAATATTGCGGCTATCAAAGCAGGAAGCTCTGAAGACGGAAGTCGAGCAGCCTCCTCCCATACTGGAGCATTAGCAAGCTCTGACCTAGCTGTGGATGCTTTATTTAGAAAAGCAGGTATTATTCGCTGTCATGGACGTAATGAATTAATTAGTGTTGCCTCCATTTTTTCTTACCGTGAATTGACGGGTAAAAATATTGCCATTATAACACATGCAGGAGGGCCTGCCGTCATGTTAACAGACGTCCTTTCTAAAAATGGATTAAGTGTTCCTGAAATTAAGAACATAAAAAGTGAAGAATTATTAACAAAACTATATCCTGGTTCTTCAGTAACCAATCCTATAGATTTTCTAGCCACAGGAACAGCACAACAACTGAGCGACATAATAGATTATTGTGAGCATGACTTTGACGAAATAGACGCCATGGCTGTTATTTTTGGAAGCCCTGGATTATTTGAGGTCTATGATGTTTATGATGTATTAAGTGATAAAATTAATTCGTGCAACAAGCCCATTTTTCCTATACTACCATCTGTAGTAAACGTAAAAGATGAAATAAATTATTTCATCAACAAAGGACATATCAACTTTGCAGACGAAGTAGATTTCGGAAATGCGCTTGCAAAAGTGTACAAAAAAAACCTTCTGAATTCTGATAACGGTACTATCACAACTGGAGAACAACAACAAATAAGACATATTATAGACAATGCTTCTGACGGGTATTTAACACCTGAAAACGTAAAAGACCTACTTATTGCAGCAGGAGTACCTATGGTGCAAGAGAAAGTTTGCTATTCTGAAAGCGAGCTTTTATTAGCAGCAGAAGAAATGAAGTTTCCACTGGTTATGAAATCCGTAGGCCCTATCCACAAATCAGACATCGGAGGAGTTATTTTAAATATCACAAACACAGAGGACCTTTTACGTCATTATAACACATTACTCAAACACCCCGAGACTACTGCCGTTTTAATTCAACAAATGAAAAAAGGAATGGAGTTATTTATAGGCGCAAAAAAAGAAGGAGACTTCGGACATTTAGTATTTTGTGGCTTAGGGGGTATTTTTATAGAGGTTTTAAAAGATGTACAATGCGAACTAGCTCCGTTCTCTAAAGATACGGCTAGAGAGATGATACATAACTTAAAAGCATATCCTATGCTAAAAGGAATCCGGAACCAAGAAGGAGTTAACATCGCGGAATACGCATCCATTACCGAAAAAATTGCGTCTTTGGTATCTATTGCCCCAGAAATAAGCGAATTAGACTTAAATCCATTACTTGGGGAAAAAGCCGGTATTTTAACCGTTGACGCAAGAATTTGTATAGAAAAGTAAAAAATGACGCTTTTTTTAATTAAATTTGAGAGAAAGAAATAAGAAACTAATTATCACCCCATTGCCATGAAAACAATCAACTTATGGATGTCGTTTTTCTCGGAACTCCAAAACAAGAGAATCGCTTCCAAACTAATAGGAAAGTGGAAAATGTCTACACCAGAGGATGACTTTTTTACAGAACAAAGGCCTTCGGAAACTTACGAATTCAAAAAAGATGGCAGGTTTACCCATGTTTATTATGAAAAAAAAGACGTGAGAAGCTACACTAAAAACTATACTTTGGGTCATTGGAAACATGTACAACAGTTAGATTTTAGTTGCATCACCGAAAACAAAAGCATCTTGAATTTACTGTTAAAAGAAGAAGATAATTCTTTTACAATGAAAGGAAACATTGAAACAACTTTTAGAAGAACACATTAATTCAACTATATTTTTTATTTTTTTTATAAGATTTATAAATTTCCTACGTTTGCATTTTACAAGACTAAACGAACGAACCCCTTATGAAAAAAACAATTTTTTACTGTTTACTTATATGCACCCTAAATATAAGCTCCTGTTCAAAAGATGACGACATCTCTGACGAAACTGCCATTATTGGCACTTGGACATTAATCAGTCATTTTATAGAAGGCGTTGAAACGGAACTAGATGAATGTGATATAACTTCTTCAATATCTTATGATGAACAATACAACTATAGTAGAAACACCTATCAGATGATTGGAAATGATTGCGGGAATATATACGCTGAAATTGGCACTTGGAAATTTCTTGGAAAAAATGTTTTTACCACGACTCCTGTAAACGGTGAGATCTATAAATTTACTGTAGGTTTTAGTGGTAACACCTATACTACAGAAGACTTAGTAGAAAAAAACGGCACAAAAAAACTACATAGGTATACCTATAAAAAAAATAACTAACACCCGCACTCTTTTTTATTTTTAAAAGATAACCTCATTAATTGTGACCTCTTTTAAAAATTAGTGTCCTAAGAATAACGTTACGCATTTATAGCGTAACGGTTATGAAAAAGTAAAAGAGTATTATAAAAAGTAAAAGACTTTCTTCCGTTTGAAGAAAGTCTTTTTAATTATAATGAGTTCTCAAAAGGAATCCTATTCACAATACTTCTTCCCAATGTTATTTCATCAGCATATTCCAATTCATCACCCACAGAAATTCCACGAGCAATCGTTGATGTTTTTACGTTGTACGGTTCCAATTGTTTAAAAATATAAAAGTTTGTGGTATCACCTTCCATTGTAGAACTAAGCGCAAAAATAATTTCTTCTACTTCCTCGTTCTTTACTTTATCAACCAGACTATCAATCATTAAATTTTGAGGACCGACCCCTTCCATAGGAGAAATCTTTCCTCCAAGAACATGATACAAACCTCTAAACTGTCCGGTATTTTCAATAGCCATTACATCTCTTACATCCTCGACTACGCATATAAGCTGCGTATTTCTAGATAAATTTGAACAAATCTCACACAATTCTACATCAGAAATATTATGGCATTTTTTACATAATTTAATATCGTCTACGAGACTATTTAACGCATTGGTTAAATGCCCTGTGTGTTCCTTAGGTTGTTTTAATAAGTGTAACACCAGCCTTAATGCCGTACGTTTTCCTATCCCAGGTAATTGAGAAACTTCCTTAACTGCATTTTCTAATAACTTGGAAGAAAAAACCATAAATAATTAAAATTTTATTGACTACAAAACTACTATAATTATTACAAACTATATGATAAGTATACCGCATCCTTTATAAAAACCTGACTCTTAACTTAAAAAAAAAACGTTTATTTGCATCATAAAAAAACAAATCATGACCCCCTTATTTATTGCACTACTTATTGGAAGTTATTTTTTAGCACTTATTGGAATTTCTTATTTGACTAAAACAGACAATTCTAATACTACATTTTTTACAGGCGATAAAAAGTCACCATGGTATGTAGTGGCATTCGGAATGATTGGGGCATCGCTCTCTGGAGTCACCTTTATTTCGGTTCCTGGATGGGTACAGAGTAGCCAGTTTAGCTACATGCAAATAGTTTTTGGATATTTTTTTGGTTATATTGTTATCGCTTACCTCTTAATCCCATTGTATTATCGATTAAACATCACCTCTATTTATGAATTCCTACATGGTAGATTTGGAAAAACAAGTCATAAAACAGGTGCCTTATTCTTTTTTATTTCAAGAATATTGGGAGCCTCTTTCCGTTTATTTTTAGTGGCCTCTGTTCTACATCATTTTATTTTTAAAGAATGGGGAGTCGCATTTGAAATTACCGTAATATTATCTGTGTTTTTTGTTTGGTTATACACCAAGAGTGCTGGAATTAAAACCATCGTTTGGACAGACACTTTACAAACATTTTTTATGATAGCTGCCGTAATCATTACCTTAATTATAATGCTACAGGAATTACAATGGAGTTTAAATGATTTAGTTACTTCCATAGAATTCAAACAGTACAGTCGTGTTTTATTTAGTGATGATTTTAATGATCGCAAACACTTTTTAAAATCTTTCCTTGGAGGTATGTTTATAGCGATCGCGATGACAGGACTTGACCAAGACATGATGCAAAAGAATTTGACCTGTAAAAACACCAAAGAATCTCAGTGGAATGTCCTATCACTAGGTTTTGTTTTAATTTTTATCAATGCTATATTTCTAGTGCTAGGAGCCGTACTTTTTATTTATGCAGAAAAAACAGGGATCCAGATTCCTATAGTAAACGGTGCTATCAAAACAGATTTACTCTATCCAGAAATTGCACTGAATAGTCAAACGAGTATCGTATTATCCATTGTCTTTATCTTAGGCCTCATAGCCGCTGCTTTTTCAAGTGCTGACAGTGCCTTAACTTCGTTAACTACCTCTTTTTGTATTGATATTATAGACATCAAAACCAAGAAAGAATCTATTCAGAGAAGCACTCGGAAAAAAGTTCATATTGGAGTATCTCTATTACTTATATTAATTATCATTATTTTTAATTATTTTCTAAAAGCCAACGTTATCAGTAGTTTGTTACAAATTGCTTCTTACACTTATGGACCTCTTTTAGGATTATTTGCTTTTGGTATTTTTACAAAACATAAAATTTGGGACAAAGGGGTCTTAGTAGTGTCCATCATTTCTGTAATTTGCACTTATATAATAAATGATAATAGTAAAGATTGGTTTAATGGGTATGTTTTTGGGTATGAATTATTGATTCTAAATGGTTTTATTAGTTTCCTAGGGCTGTGTCTACTAATAAAAAGAGAGAAAAAAGCTTAACTTCCTAACATTGCATATAAAAGATGTGTATTTTTGTTCTATGGAAAAAGACCTAAGTAACTACCGTAAAATTTACAAAAAAAGCAACTTGCTCGAATCCGAAGTTTGTGAAAACCCTATGCAGCTGTTTCAAAAATGGTTTTACGAAGTTGAAGAATTTGGAGGGGACATTGAAGCCAATGCTATGACAATTTCAACGATTGGCACAGACGGTTATCCAAAAAACAGAATTGTCTTATTAAAAAGATACACGTGGGAAGGATTTTATTTTTATACTAATTATGACAGTGAAAAAGGAAAAGCCATAGCAGAAAACCCAAATGTATGCCTTTCTTTTTTCTGGCACACAATTGAAAGACAAGTAATCATCAAGGGAACAGCCACAAAAATAGCCAAGAATATGAGTGATGGTTATTTTGAAAGCAGGCCTGATGGAAGTAAATTAGGAGCTTGGGCATCCAATCAAAGTGAGATTGTACGTGACCGAAAAGAACTAGAAGACCAACTCACTCATTTTGAAAACAAATTTAAAGACCAGGAAATTCCGAGGCCTAAACACTGGGGAGGCTATCTTGTAAACCCTACATCTATTGAGTTTTGGCAAGGAAGACCTAACAGATTACATGACAGAATACGGTATACACTACAGGATAATTACGATTGGAAAATAGATAGACTAGCTCCTTAAATCAAATATTTTAGTAACTTGTATGCAAAACATGTGGATCTTATTATTCCCTAACATCCAAATTTCGAAACACAACAACTAACACAGATATCAAAAGAACAAATAATGAAAACCCTTTATATAGTAAGGCATGCTAAATCATCGTGGCAATACGAAGGAATCGACGACATAGATCGCCCATTAAAAAAGAGAGGAATAAAAGATGCTTATTTAATTTCTAAAATACTCAAGGAAAAAATTACGCGTCCAGACGTTTTTGTATCTAGTAGTGCAAACAGAGCACTGCATACCGGAATTATTTTTACAGACACCTTTAGTTATCCTTTAGTCAATTTAAAAATAAGCAGGTCATTGTATAGTTTTAGCGATGGCTACCTAATTAAAACAGTCAAAGCACTTGACGACAGTTTTGACAGTGCTATTATTTTTAGCCATGACCATGGGATTAATAGTTTTGTAAATAAATTTGGAAGTAAAAACATAGATCACGTACCCACTTGTGGCGTTGTAGGTATTCAATTTAAAACAAATCACTGGAAAAATATAAAAAAGGGAATGACACTTCTTACAGAATTCCCAAAACATTATAAATAAAACTGTCTTGAAATTAACCATTAAAAAACTTGCTGCTATAGATATTGGATCCAATGCCATACGCTTATTAATATCCAATGTGATTCAAGACACCTCTATAGAAACTCCCATTTTTAAAAAATCAGCCTTAATAAGGGTTCCAATCCGTTTAGGTAGTGATACTTTTTTAAAAGGAGAAATTTCAAAAGAGAATACAGCACGCATGTTAAAAGCTATGAAAGCTTTTAAACTTTTAATGGAAATACACAATGTAGAGGACTACAAAGCTTGTGCTACTTCGGCCATGAGAGAAGCCACTAATGGACAAGAGGTTGTAAAACAAATAGCAGCGCAAACAGGTATTCAAATTGATATCATAGACGGAAAAGAAGAAGCCGCTATCATATTCTCTACAGACTTGAGTCATTTTATAGAAAAGAACAACTCCTATTTATATGTAGATGTAGGGGGAGGAAGTACTGAATTCACCATTTTTTCGGGAGGACAAATCATAAATTCAAAATCCTTTAAAATAGGAACAGTACGCCTATTAAAAATGAAAGCTCAAACAACTCCATTATGGAATCAAATTGAGCAATGGATCAAGACTAACACTAAAGACCTTAAAAACATCCACTTGATAGGATCTGGAGGAAATATTAATAAAATATTTAAACTTTCCAGAAAACCATACGGAACTCCACTTTCATTTATGTATATGAAAGCACATTATAATTACTTAGAACAATTAACTTACAATCAGAGAATTCTAAAACTAGGTTTAAACTCTGATAGAGCGGATGTCATCCTTCCGGCAACTAAAATTTACTTAAATGCCATGGAATGGAGCGGTGCACTTAAAATATTTGTACCAAAAATAGGATTATCCGACGGAATCATCAAAGGACTTCATTATAAAAGACTGTGAAATATCATAGGTTTTAACTCTTCTTTTGGAATTTTAGCTACATTTGAATAAAATTGTGACTGTTAATATAATGTTGTGTCTTAAAAATAAGACCAACATATATATTAAACATCAAGCTATTATTAATTAAAAATTCTAAGAAAATGAAAAAAAACTTACTTTCATGTATGCTTTTTGTCTTTGGCGCGTCCGTAACTGTGATGGCCCAAGATTTGCCGTCTAATCCAGAACCTGGAAAATGCTATGTACGATGCAAAACTCCAGATGTATGGAAAAACGAAACTATCACGGTAGAGGTAGCTCCAGCATACAAGACAATCAACACGAAACCTGCGCAGTACAAAAACGAAAATTTTACTGTCGTAGGTAAAGAAGCCGGACAAACCTTGCGTGTAGTTCCTGCTAAATTTGAAAACGAGAATTTTCAAGTAACTACAGAGGAAGCGTCCTATGGTTTAAAGGTTGTGCCTGCAACTAAAGGTAAAGGAGCATCTCAAACTATTGTTACAGAAGAAGATTCGTACCGTTTAGAAATTGTACCTGCAGTGTACGAAAACAAAAGCTTCACTATTGAGGTACAACCAGCTTACAAAAAATTAGTTGTTGTTCCTGCAGTGTATAAAACAAAAACTCAGTCTGTAGTTTGTCAAACAGCTTCTACTCGTTTAGAACTTGTTCCGGGAGCCTGGGGAACTGAACAGGTTTCTTACCGTGCTAAAGAATTTGGAACAACATTAAAAGTAGTTCCTGCAACTTTCGGAAATAGTTCAAAAACTATCGAAGTAAAGGCTGCAACTGCTGTATGGCAAATGAGCGATGTTGCTCCTGACTGTGAATCTAGTGACCCTAACGACTGTCGTTATTGGTGTTACAAACCAGTACCTGCACAACACACTACCATCACTCAAAAAACATTAGTAAAAGATGCTTCTGTTATTCGCGATAATGTTTGTGATGAGCCAGATTGTGGACAAGCTACGTACACTAAAAAAGTGATGACAAGAAAACCATCTACTAGAAGTATTGCAATTCCAGAAATTGTAAAAACTTATACGACTAGAGTTATGGTAACTCCTCCTACAACAAAAGAGATTGTAGTACCCGCAATAATCAAAACATTTACTAAAAAAGTGATGGTAACACCTCCTACAACGAGGAAGGTCAACATTCCTGGTAAATCAAGAACTATTACTAAAACGGCCTACAATTCTGCTTCTACAAGAAGAGTTGACTACCCTTCTAAGTCTAAAACTATGATTAGAACTAAATTAGTATCTGCTGCAACTACAGTACCTACTAACAGTCCTAGTCAAAACATTACTCTTAAGAGAAGAAAACTAGTAAAAGATGCTTGGTCAAACGAAGTATCTGTTGCGGCTAAATACTCTACTGTAACTAAAGAAGTATTAGTGTCTAAAGGAGGACTAACAACATGGAAAGAAGTTGACTGTAAATTAACAGAAAACAGTCCGTTACCAATTAAATGGAACTTAGGATCTGCTACATTAACATCTACTGCTAAAGGACTTATAGATACTCGTTTACTGCCTATATTAAGAAACGGTGTAGCTGTAGCTATTGAATCTCATACAGATGCAAGAGGTTCTAAAACAAGCAATCAACACTTATCTGAACGTAGAGCTAGAGCCGTTGTTAACTACTTAATTTCTAAAGGAATTAACGCTAGCAAACTAACAGCCAATGGATTTGGAGAAAACAGATTAACAAACAGATGTTCTGATGGAGTTTCTTGTAATGAAAGAGAACACCAACAAAACAGAAGAACTACTTTTAGAGTTATTAACCAATAAAGTATACTTTTTAATTTATTGAAAACCCGCCTCTCAGGCGGGTTTTTCTTGTTCCTATTTTAAGTAAAAAAACACTTCCATAACCCACAACTTTCATACCTTCGTTTTTTATTAAAAAAATCTTTAAAAAATTGACAAACGATTAATAGCCGTTTTTTAATCTCTAGAATTTATGCAGAAAATTTATTTTGTAAGACATGGCGAAAGCAAGCACAATGCCTCAGGTATATATGCAGGAACTATAGATTCCCCATTAACAACACTGGGAATAAGTCAAGCACAAGAAACAGGAAAATTATTGAAGTCAAAAAACATTAGCAACATTATAACATCCCAATTATCAAGAGCACGGGACACTACATTTGAAATCAATAATATTATAGCTGCATCCAAAAAAATTACGTTACAAACCACTCCACACCTAAACGAGGTAAATTTTGGTGATATTCAAAACAAGGAAATTCAAAATATAGACGGGCTAATTTATGGAGTAGAAAGCGGTACGGGAGAATCTTTAAATTCCTTATATAACAGAGGACGCCAAGTACTAGAACTTCTGAAAAACACCAAAGGAAAAGGACATATATTAATTGTAGGACATGGAGCTTTTACTGCAGTAATATTTGCCATTTACCAAGGAGTTCCTATGGAAAAATTTATTGACTTTAAGAAAAAATGGACATTTAACAACGGAGAAATAAAGGAAACATTCTATAAAGATTTAAAGGCTACTTTATAAAATCACTCAAAAAGCTATAAAAAAAAGTCTCAAGTAATAACTTGAGACTTTTTCTTTAAAAATTAATCCATTTCCTAGAGAACTTTCTCTAACAAACTAAAATGCTTTGTCGTATCATGGATATAATTAAATCCACTTTCACGTCCCTTTTCTTTCCCTTTCTCATTTAAAACTAATACGGTAGGAAAACTAGAAACATTGTATTTAGATTTCAAAACTAGATTATCTTCTTTTTGTGTACCCGAAATTAAATCTCGATTTCTTGGAAAATTAGCTTCATACATCACAAAATTATCAGCGGTAATATTTTTAAACTTTTGAGTACTAAAAAAATCTTTTACTAATAACTTACAGGGACCGCACCAGTCAGATCCCGTAAAAAAGACCAACAAAGGCTTTCCTTCTTTTTTTGCTTCTTTTTGGGCTTCACTATAATTATTAAACCATGCCACTCCATGCTTTTCAGTTGTTTGTGCACTTACAATAATTGTACTTATAAAAAGTGAGACAATAACCAATATCGTTTTTTTCATCATTCAGAGTTTTATGCTAATTAGACAACAATTATACCAAAAAAAATAGAACTAGTAAGATAATTAATATTCTTTAACAAATCGCTCAACTAACTTACACACAACTTTTTCTGCTTTTTTTGCTACTTCCTGAACCTCTTCGTGTGACACTGCTTCCACTTGCCCTTCTACTCCTAAATCTGTAATTACAGAGAGTCCAAAACACTCCATTCCCATATGTTTGGCAACAATAACTTCTGGCACAGTAGACATTCCTACGGCATTCGCTCCCATTAATTTTACCATTTTATATTCTGCTGGAGTCTCAAAAGTAGGTCCTTGTAAGGCTAAGTAAATACCTTTTTTTACAGGGATGTTTAATGATGCCGCAACTTCTTCCGCTTTCGCAATCATTTTTAAACTATAAGGTTCATGCATATCAACAAAACGAGGTCCAAAACGCTCATCATTTTTCCCTCTTAATGGATGTTCAGGAATCATGTTTATATGGTCAGAAATTAACATAATATCTCCTACTTTAAAATCAGCCTCCACACCACCTGAAGCATTAGAAACAATTAATTGATCAATTCCCAACAGTTTCATAACACGGATTGGAAAAACGGTTTCTTGAATACTCCACCCTTCATAAAAATGAAAACGACCTTTCATTGCCAATACCAATTTCCCTCCAAGCTTACCATAATGTAGTTCACCTGAATGCCCCGCTACAGTAGACACCGGAAAGTTAGGAATATCACTATATGGAATTTTCACTAAACATTCCATTTTTGAAGTTAAATTCCCTAATCCAGAACCTAATACGATACCAAAATCAACATCCTTAATCCCTTTTTCTTTTAAAAACTCAACGGTTTCTTCTACTCTGTTCCACATAATTGATTATTATTTGATTAAAATCACTTTGGTGATTTAACATTTTTATTTTGATTGAAATATATGATATATTCGTTATTTTATCTCTTAAACGAACATAATCCTTTTCTGTTGTTATTAATATTGTTTTCTCTCCTTTACACTCCAGTAACGCACTATTTATAGTGGAAACATCCGAATCTGTAAAATGATGATGATCTGGATAAGACAAATGATTGACAGTAACATTATTGGCCATAAAATACTCTAATAAAGGACTTGGATTTGCAATTCCTGTCACTAAAACTACTTTATACTGTTCCAAATCAGTGACCTTTAATTCTTGTGCTCCATTTAATTGTTCATCATACACAATAGTACTAAAAAAAACTGTTTGATCTATTGTCGGATTTAATTGAGCTGCTATGTCTTCTTGAGCTGTTAAAGTTAAGTCAGACGGACACTTTGTAACTACAATTACTTGCGCACGTTTTGCACCTATAACACTTTCACGTAAATTACCCGTTGGCAGCATGGTATCATTTACATACAAATCGTTAAAGGGAGTTAATAAAACATTAAAACCTCCAATAACTTTCCTATGTTGAAAAGCATCATCTAACAACACCAATTCCGGTGGAGTACTCAAACTAAGTAAGTGCTGAATTCCACGAACTCTATTTCCATCTACCGCAACCTGTATGTCAGGAAATTTTGTAAAAAACTGAAAAGGCTCATCTCCTAATTTCTCCACGGAAACACCCGGAGCAGCCAATAAAAACCCTTTACTTTTTCGTTTGTACCCTCTACTCAATACGGCAACCCTATACCTATCCTTAAGAAGACGCACCAACATTTCTATCTGTGGGGTTTTCCCGGTACCACCAACACTCAAATTACCTACAATAATCGTAGGGATTTCAAACTTGGTTGACTTTTTTATACCGGCATTGTACAGCCAATTTCTGACCGTAGTAACCATCCCATAAACGAATGAAAACGGGTATAATATTTTTCTAATAAAGCTCACTAAATGCGAATTTACAAAACAATTTTTAATATTCGTTTTAAAATAATTAACTTTGAACGCATTAGTAACCCAACAAAAACATAACCTCATGATTATAAAGGACATCACCTCCTATTTAGAAGAATTAACACCATTAAATTATGCAGAAAGTTTTGACAACGTAGGGCTATTGATTGGGGATTATCACACAAAAGTATCCGGTGTTTTAATCACACTAGACACCTTAGAAAATATAGTAGATGAAGCCATCGAAAAGAAATGCAATTTAATTGTGAGTTTTCATCCAATTGTTTTTTCTGGCTTAAAAAAAATAAATGGAAACTCGTATGTAGAACGTGTCGTTTTAAAAGCTATTAAAAATGACATCGCCATCTATAGTATGCACACTGCCTTAGACAATTCTTTTGAAGGCGTCAGCGCAAAAATTTGTGAAGTACTAGGTCTTGAAAATAAAAAAGTCCTTATTCCGCAACAGAACACCATAAAAAAACTTACAACATATATACCTTCAGCGGCTATCGAACAAGTAAGAACTAGCTTGTTTGAAGCAGGAGCTGGAGAGATCGGAAATTACAGTAATTGTAGTTTTACAACAGACGGAAACGGTACTTTTATGGGGAATGAGCAGTCAAATCCTACCATAGGAGAACGAAATATTGTACATACAGAAAAAGAATTACTACTAAGTGTTACTTTTGAAAAGCATAAAGAATCAGCTGTTTTATCCGCTCTTTTTAGTGCACATCCCTATGAAGAAGTAGCCTATGAAATCACCTCACTACACAATATAAATCAAAAAATAGGAATGGGAATGATTGGGGAATTAGCAACACCAGTATCGGAGGTTGATTTTCTAAACACCTTAAAAACCACCATGCATGCAGACGGTATCAGGCATTCTAAATTATTAAACAGACCTATAAAGAAGGTTGCTGTTTTAGGAGGTTCTGGAAGTTTCGCTATTAAAAATGCACTGAAAGCAAAAGCCGATATATACGTAACAGCAGATGTAAAATATCATGAATTTTACCAAGCAGAAAACCAATTAATAATAGCTGATATTGGACACTATGAAAGTGAACAGTTCACAAAAAATTTATTAGTTGACCAACTTACAAAAAAATTCCCTAATTTTGCAATCATTTTATCAGATAAAAATACGAATCCAATTCATTATTTATAAACATGGCTAA
>Ga0209395_1001994_pt1 | contig 27614 bp, 10 predicted proteins | sample GOMGulsemesocosm_3_FD_184635 | JGI IMG/M metagenome (GOLD analysis project Ga0209395, IMG submission 184635) | Methane-oxidizing microbial communities from mesocosms in the Gulf of Mexico - GOM9D Gulf of Mexico (SPAdes) (version 2) | ecosystem: Environmental > Aquatic > Marine > Cold seeps... | reverse complement strand
TTCTAACACTCCAGAGTTCTCCGACAAAATATCGGATTTTATACAATCTGGGGTGGAAACTTTTCAACGCTGTTTTCCCCAGAACCCTGGTAAGTTTTGCACGCTGATTAACACCGCTTTGAGCGGTTCACGGTTTTCAAGCCTCCGGCTTTGCCGGTGGTATTTGACTGGTAACTCGGGATACCCTGAACTGTCTTTCAATTAAGAAAGTAAGTTGAACAAGTGATAATAAGATATGAGTAGTTGGAGCGGCTCAGGAAGCCGGATGGTGACAAAGTCCTGTGAAAGTATGAAATTCACAGGAGGAAAGGGCGGGTTCAATTGTATTCTGGAACTGAATCAAGCTACTTCTTTCTGTCAATGTTGATATCGATGGTAGGGTTGTCAGTTTTTTTTACACAAAAAGTGTGATAGTTTCAAGTGTATTTAAGGAACCTCTGATCAAGTTAGAAAACTTTCTGTAAAAGAAATTTTACTGAATTTTTTAAAATTCTCTCATTTTTCATTCTAAAACACCTTCTTTTTACCGATAAATATGCCCAAAACTCGATTTTATCGAGTTTTGGGCATATTTATCCTGCGAGCCTCCCTCTTAATTGGTAGAGATTTACCAACCCAAGCAACATGAATACTTGAGTTCGATTCTTTTCCAATCCCTTATAGCGTACTTTTCGGTAACCAAACTGACATTTAATCACTCTAAAGCAGTGCTCTACGCGGGATGCTCTGGCGCCTCGTTTGTAGCTATCACTGACATAGCCAGCATCACCAAACACAACTTTATCATCGGCTCGCAATAAGTTAGGCATTTCAGTGATGTCGGCTGTATTCGCCGCAGTGACGGTGGCTGTGTGGATAACATTTGAATTAACGTCTGTCCCAATATGAATCTTCATGCCAAAGTAATGCTGGTTATTCTTTTTTGTAGAATGCATTTCTGGGTCGCGCTTTTTTTCTTTATTCTTAGTCGATGAAGGCGCTTGAACGATAGTGGCATCAATCATACTGCCTTGAGAGACCTTAATTCCTTTGTCGACTAGGTAGCTATTGATTTCCTCAAAAAGCTTCAGGCTTAACTCATGCTTTTCAATGAGCCTGCGAAAATTAAGGATAGTGGTCTCATCAGGTATTGCATCAACAACAAGCTCAAGCCCTGCAAAATTACGCATGCTTTCTATATCATAAAGTGCCTCTTCTGCGGCAGGGTCTGAGAGTCCGTACCACTGCTGAAGAAAATAAATCCGTAACATGGATTCCATTGGCATGGGAGGACGACCATTACCTGCTTTGGGGTAATGAGGTTCAATTGATTTTAGAAGGCGTTTCCAGGGGACAACTTGCTCCATTTCATTAAGAAATTTCTCTCGCTTGGTGGTGATTTTTTTATTTTCATAACTGAGAGTGGCAAAGTTGAGCTGTTTCATTCTGGCAGATCCCTGTGTATCTATTCTAAAGCCATATTATCTCATTTTTTAGGGGGGACTTGATCAGAGATTCCTTAAGTATGGGGTTTATGATCAAAGCATTGACCAAAAAGAAGTAACAGTCATTGGGATCTAATAAATAGCTTTCCTGCTTATCGAAAATAGCGTCAGTAAATTTTACACTTTAGGGTATTAAAAAAATATTGGTTTGGTGGAGATTAAGACCGTATGTTGTATCTTATTGAATATAAGGAAGAAGGTGTGTGTTTGTGTAGGTGTGGCATGATGTGTGCTAACGTACATCTTGAGCTGGGTTAGCTGGTAGAGCTGTTTGTTTAAAAAAATGGCATATTGCGATAATAATAATTATAAGTTTAATTGGACGTTAGTCATGGTAAAAAAAATACAAAGTGTTTTAGGAGCAATTTTCTTTTTTTTGTGGTTTTCAACAGGAACATCAAATGCTGCATCAATTGATCTCAACGACTTCTTTTTCTTTCCAGGAGATCCTGTTATCGTAGCTGCTGATGGATCATCTGCAACCATTGGTGAAGATCCTTTTTTTAGTCCTATAACCTTATCCAATGATCCTTTTCTAGGTGATCCGGAAGTCATCATCGCAGGTGTGGGAGTGTCGCTGTTTTTTGACTATGACTTTATGGAAGGGATATCGGGTGAAGATGATGAGTTTGGTGCATTTGTTATCGATCCTTTAACTGGTTTAAGCCTAGGTTTAGGTTTTGAGTTTTTTACCGTTGATACAAGTTCTGGTACAGGAGTATTTGATCTGACAGGATTAGCTGGAACATCAGGTCTCGGTTTGCAATTTCAACTATCGGCTCTTGCTGGTGATTCGGGGTTGTTATCTACAGTTACTATTTCAAACGTTCGGCTTGAGACTGCATCAGTTCCAGAGCCTGCAAGTTTATTATTGCTTTCAATAGGTATTGTCGGAATATCTGTGTTTAGGAATCGGTTAGTATCAAGTTAAGTTTGATTAAAAAATAAAAACAAATAATGGGCTGATTCCTATAACAGCCCAAGCCTGGGGGAAAGAATGAAAAGATTCCAAAAGAGTTTTTTATCAGTTGTCTATATGGTTTTCTTATACAGCAGTTTTTTAACAGCTGTAAATGCACAGATTGCCCTCGGCCAACTGGTTCTAACTGATAGTATAAATGTAACTCTCTCCGGATCAACTTTCAATCGAAGAACCAGTCAACAATCATTCACTGCCACTCTAACGAATAATGGTACTGAAGCCGTCCAGGGACCAATTTTTCTTGGTATAGACGCGATTACCTCACCTGATGTCAGTGCTGCCAACAATGACGAAGTCAGCACTGCAGGGATCCCCGTTTACACGGTCAATGTACATAGCCTTGCGCCAGGAACCTCAGTATCGGTAGGCTTGGTATTTAATAATTCAACACGCGTTCGATTTAGTTTTACATCCCTTGTTTTTATTGAACCATCAGCAGATACCACTCCACCCGTCATGGAAATCACCTCGCCAACCAACAATGCCGAGGTCAATCAAAGTCCAGTTACCGTGAACGGAACCATATCTGATGAAAGTACGGTGACGGTGACTGTCAATGGTATCAATGCGACCATTTCTAATGGTAGTTACAGTGCCAGTATTCCATTGGTCACTGGATCCAACACGCTGACTGCAATAGCAACTGATGCGGCAGGTAATACTGCTAGCACTAGTATACAAGTTACGTTATTACCGCCACCGGATATCAGCCCTCCTGTTATCGGGATTACTTCGCCAGCCGATGATGCCGTAGTTGATCAAAGCCCACTTACCGTAACTGGAACCGTATCCGATGAAAGTACAGTGACGGTAGCAATCAACGGTATTAATGCGACCGTTTCCAATGGCAATTATAGTGTCAGCGTCTCGCTACAAGAGGGGCTCAATACCTTAACTGCTACTGCAACCGATGCAGCAGGCAACACCGCCAGCACCAGTATCCAGGTCACGTTACAGCAGCCACCGGCTGACACTCCTCCTATTATTGAAATCACCTCACCGGTATCCCTGCAAACCTTTGGTACATCGCCAATTACAGTCAGTGGTATTGTCAGTACGCCTGACGCAACTTTACTAGTCAATCGCGAAATTGTTACTAATGACAATGGCACTTTTTCGGCTCTGGTAACACTTGAAGAAGGTTTTAACGCTATCAGTGTCATTGCTCGTTTAAATGGGCTAGAGTCGGTAGATTCGATTACAGCTGCATTGGATTTGACGCCGCCAATCATTACAGTAGAGTCACATGAAAATAATCAAACTGTTCATTCTGATAAAGTAACGATTACCGGACTAGTGAACGATACCGTGCGTGGAACAGTATCAGAAGGCGAAGCAGTGGTTTTGGTTAACGGTATCAACGCCGAAGTCTCTAATCGCAGTTATGCCGCGATGGATGTTCCACTGGTTGAAGGCAATAACGTTATTAATATTATTGCAACTGATCGGGTTGGCAATGTCGCAAGCACCGAGCTAGTATTAAATAGAGAAGTGCTGACAGGCAAATACCTTGAAATTGTTGGTGGGCAAAATCAAATTGCAGAAATAAAAACTGTTTTATCTTCCTCCCTAAAAGTCAGGGTTTTGGATAAAAATGATGTGTCACAGCCAGGCACAAAAGTCATTTTTCGGGTAACGCAAGGGGATGGTGTTGTCGAGCCCGGTACCGAAAAGGAAGGTCGTGCGGCAATTATAACAGCAGATGCGAACGGTGAAGCGTTAACCAATTTTAAAGTCGGCTCACGAGTGGGTACCGCAAATCAAAAAGTGCGTGCATCGGTTGTCGGCCTTGAAGGAGAAACTATATTTACGGCTTCAGCAAAAGGTAATCTAGGTGTAAATCTGAGTGTCAATACAGGTAATAACCAACGTGGTGCAGTGGGTCAACGTTTACCTCAACCGTTGGTAACTTATGTGTCTGATACGGGGTCCAACCCGGTTGCGAATGCTCGCGTTAGTTTTGAGGTTGTTACAGGTAGCGGTGAATTTTCTAACGGTTTGCAGGCTATTGAAGTACTGTCGTCAAAAGACGGGTTTGCCGCAGCTGACTTTAAGTTAGGCAGTGAGCAGGGATTGGATGCACAGCGTGTTGTTGCGACCTTAATTGATACCAGTGCAAGCGTAGCACCCACTGCTGGTTTTAATGCATCGGCATTTGTGCCAGCAGCCCCTGCAGACACCGAATTATCAGGTGTCGTGCTTGATAACCAGGATAACCCCTTAGAAGGAGTGACTTTACGAATAGAGGATACATCTGTTTCCGGTATAACAAATGCAGATGGACAATTTTTATTGGATAGGGTGCCTGTTGGACCGGTTCATCTTTTAGTTGATGGTTCAACGGTAACGAATAATACAGGGGAGTATCCAACTTTAAGTTTTAATCCTGTCATGGTAGCTGGCATCAATAACACGCTGCCTCAGCCTATTTATATGGTGCGCTTGACAGATACCAATGTAGCACAAGTCAGTCTGGCACAGAGTGCTGTACTAACCATGCAAGACTTTCCAGACTGGAAAATGGAAATTGCAGGAGGATCAGCAACCTTTCCCGATGGTTCAAAAGAAGGGGTTGTTTCCGTTACTGCGGTTAACGCTAACAAAGTACCTATGGTCCCACCTAATGGATTACAGCCTCAGCTGGTAGTGACCATACAACCCAGTGGAACATTGTTTGATCCTCCAGCAAAAATTACCGTTCCCAATGTTGATGGTTTATTACCTGGACAGCAGGCCGATATATATTCATATGACCATGATCTTGAAGAATTTGTTTCGATAGGTTTAGGCACAGTCAGTGAGGATGGTTCTGTCATAACATCGAACCCCGGTGTTGGAATCCTAAAGGCGGGTTGGTTTGCAGCACCACGACCAATACCACCTTCTGGCGATGGTCCTACAGGCGGCCCTGATTGTCCCGCAGGTCAAAGCTGTAGTGAAGATCCGAACGAACCACCACCTGAAGATGAAAAATGTGGTTTTTTCGATGTCGGCTGCCAGTTAGATAAAGTTAAGGATGCTATTGATGACATTATTGATGATGTGACCAGTTGTGATCCCGGAGAAATCTGTGATTATATTGCTGATAGTGCGCAGGATGCTGCAGAAGCAATAGGTGATGCAATTGATGCAGCAGGAGAAAAAATTAGTGACTTAGCTGAAAAGGTTGCAGACGGCGTTGAGGATCTAATTAATGATACAACAGAGTTGGCTAAAGATACATTTGATACGGTTGTAGATGCTATACCTGATGAAATCAAGGATTTAGCACAGAGAGCGGCAGATCCAATAGTTATGGCAACTGGTGAGCTAGAATTTACTCAAATTGACCTAAAAATTCCAGGGCGCGGATTTGATTTTGAGTTAAAACGGACCTATCGTAGTCGTATCCACTTTGATGGGCGATTGGGATACAACTGGGTGTTTAATTATCACGAAATGTTAGTGATTCCAGGTGCCGGTGATGCCAATCAGAATATCCAGCGCAGTATGCCTAACGGCTTACAATACATCTATATTAAAAATATCGATGGTTCATATCAATCACCTGAAAGCTTGTTTGAGGTGTTAAGCAAAAATGTAGACAATACCTACACCATACGTAAACCCAATGGTTTCAAGATCAATTTTAACATCGTAGGACATATGGTCTCGCAGCAGGATCGATACGGTAACACGATGGAGTTTGAATACGATAGCGATGAGCGCTTGGTCAAAGTGATCGACACGCTCGGTAGGGAAATTGTCTTTACCTATCGCTCAGACAGTGGACATATTGATACAGTCACAGACTTCATGGGTCGCAGTGTCCGTTATTATTACGACGAAAATCGCAATCTTAAAGCCGCAAGAACACCTATTGTTACAGGTACACCAAATGGCAATGATTTTGCCAATGGTAAATTTACTCAATACACCTATAGTTCAGGGTTTGATGAATCCAGTAATCCCGAGCTACGTCACGCAAATCATAATTTGCTGACAGTAACTGATGCGTTTGGGTTTCTCTATTTGCGTAATGTTTACGTTAATGACCCTAACAGTTATGAGTTTGATAAAATTGTAGAACAACAATTCGGCGAATCAACTCAGAAATTCCAACTTAATTATCAACAATTGATACCAAGTGGAACGAATATAACTGTAAATACGCCAGTCAACAAAACAACTGTAATCGACCGTAACGGTAACCGTATAGAATACTTACACGGTGAAGGAGGTATGTTAGTTGAGCAGCGTGTTTATACCAATCGAGATATAAATCCCGATGATCCTGAGGTATTTGTTACCAGTAACACGTATAACCAGGATGGCTTGTTGCTGACGACGACTAAGCCTGAAGGTGATAGCAACAGCTATGTGTACGACGTTAACAATCCGCTACGTTATATGCAACGTAATATGCTGTCATCTACTGCAACGCCTGGGTCACGTGGTGCTGTACAGTCTGAGTTAACCGAGAGTTTCAGCTACGAGCCGATTTATAACCAGCTACGTTCCCTCACCAATAGCAGAGGTTTTACAACTACCCATACCTTCGATTACCAGCATGCTGGTAACCTGGTTGCACTTGCGACAGAACTTAATAGCAGCGAGACAGAAGTTTCAGACCTGCTAACGAGTTTTGGCATTAGTTTGAGTGGTGGTGTCAGCGGTCAAATCGGCGGTAATATCGTGCGTGTCGATTTACCTACAGCCACCATAGCTGATGGCAGCAGCCAGCCGGTATTCAAGACCCGTAGCTATAACCGTTTTGGTCAAATGATTGAAGAGGTTGATGCCGAAGGAATCGTGACACAATTTGAATACTATGGTGAAAATGAACCTGATGGTGACGGTTTGAATAGCTCCTCATCAAGAACATTAGCGACCGATACAGGTGGTTATCGCAAAGCTGTTATTCGCGATGCGCGTATCGACACACGTCGTAACCGTGCAGGGCCAGCGTTATCCATCAGAACCGAAACAGTGTACGATGCGGTCGGTAACAAAGTTACAGTCACCGATGGACGCGGCAATACTACCCGATTTATACGCAACCAGCTCAACCAGGTAATCAGAAAAATCGACTCGGTACCTTTCGAGTATATGACCGATTTTTACTACGATGCCAATAATAATCTAGTCAGAACTAGTCAGCAGAACATTGGTACTACAGGGCCAAATTTATCAGGTTGGGTACACACCATATATAATTACAACGCGTTAAACGATAAAACGCGCGAAATCAAAATCCCCCAAGCTGGCGTGTATCTTGAAACACATTACGAATATGATGCCAACCAGAACATCATAGCTATTCAGCAACCGGAAGGTAACCGCATAGAACGGGTTTACGACGAGCGTGATCTGGTTTACCAGTCTACGCGTGGTGCTGGAACACCTGAAGCCAGTACTCAAACCATGCATTATGATGGTAATGCCAACTTAGTACGTACTATCGATGCTGTTGATACCGATGGCAATGGTAATCCCGATACCACGCTGATGACCTACGATGGCTACAACCGTTTGATCCAGAGTACAGATGCTGAAGGCAATCGTATGACCTATCAATATGACCCCAACAATAATAAAGTTTTGGAACGCCATTTTGGTAATAGTGGTATTGCTGGTATTGATAATCAAATTCTGCTGGCCGAGACGGTGGTACAGTTTGACCAGCTTGATCGGCCCTTTCAACGTGACGATAGTCTGTTGGTCAATGGTCAGCCGCAAAATGTTGGTAGTGGGCTAACGCCGAATGATAATAAAGTAACCGGGGTTAATTATTATGACGCCAACGGACTGGTGGTTCGTTCAATTGACGATAATGGCAATGAAAGTCTGAGTAGCTATGATGGTCTTAATCGTCGTCTTCGGGTTACCGATGCGAATGGAAATATCACCGAAACCGCTTACGACAATAATAATAACGTGACCCAGGTTGCAGTTACCCAAGTGAATGTTGAAGGTCGTGTTGCTAATAAAGTCATTAGCAGTTCTGCGACTTATGATGCGCTGAATCGTAAAACCACTAGCACAGACCGACTGGGAAATACCAGCACATACCGTTATGACAGCCGCCATAACGTGGTAAAAACTACCGATGCGTTGGGAAATATAGTACTCAATTTCCATGATGGTATTAACCGCTTGGTCGAAACACGTCAATACCTGTCCACGGGCGGTACCGGCGAGGGCATTATTGATCAAAGTAACCCGACCAATCCGGACGGCTATAACAGCACTTTCTTTGCTTATGACGCTAATTCGCGTCTGGTCTTTCAAGGCGATGATAAACAAAATGCTACTACTTATGTCTACGATGCCTTAAATCGCAAAACCACCTATAACTATGCAGATGGTACCCGCATGGTATATGGCTACGATAAAGATCACAACATAGCGACAGAAACCGATCAGAACGGTTCCGTGTTCACCCACAGCTACGATGCTCTGAACCGTCGTGTGAGTAGTCAAGTTGTTCCTGCGCAAGATGTAATAGGTTCGACCGAATGGATCTACAGTTATGATGGTTTGTCCCGACGCATCTCAGCAAAAGATAATAACGATCCAAGTTTAACAAGTGACGATTCAGTGGTTGAATATCGTTATAACTCACTTAACTATTTGCTTTCAGAAAGTAATAATGGGTTAGTAACTACGGCTTTACATGATGGCTTAGGCAACAGGCAACAGATAAGCTATGCAAGTGGACGTAGACTGAACTACAGCTACGACAATATCTATAACATAAAAGCGATTAACGAAGCTAATGCAATAGGTGAAACAACAGCAGCTCCATCCATTGTCGAATATGACTATGCCAGTCGGCGAGTGCTAGAACGTCGCTATGGTAACGGAACCAAGCTAAGCTACATCGAAGGTGTAGGCGAAGCAGCAAATGATAGTGGCTACGATGGTATTAACCGCGTATTACAACACCGTCATACCTATGGCGCTAATGCGTTGATTGCAGGTTTTGACTATAAATATGATGCCGTGCATAACCGCCGTTACGAAGTGGATCAATTCGCACAATTGGCCGATGTGTATGAATACGATTCGGCTTATCGGGTTATTCGTGCAGCTTATCGGGTACCGGCTAACGATGCCAATCTGCAGGCTGTCACCAATAACAGTAATACCAATGCGGATGTGGCAGGCATCATCTCGCCGCAGGATGAAAGCTACTTACTTGATGGTGTGGGTAACTGGGCTAGCGTTCAAACTGTAAATGGTAATCAAAGTGATGCTGTAGGTTACCAGCTCAACGACATGAACGAATACACCCGCATTGGTGCGGTTGAACAAAGCCATGACGATAACGGTAACCTGACCAGTGATGGTGAGCGTAATTATCATTATGATGCCAGAAATAGACTGGTTCGCGTCAGTACTTTGGGAGGTAATACAATTGCCACATACAAGTACGATGCATTCGGTCGCCGGATTGAAAAACGCGCTGGTAGTGAAACGGTCCGTTATGTGCATTTTGGTAAGCGCGTACTGGAAGAGCGTAATGCCTTTAACCAGGTGCAACGTAGCTATGTTTACGGGCGTAGTGTGGATGAAGTGCTGCAGTTAAAAACTGCAGCAAATGATTCCTTCTATTATCACGATAACTCGATAGGTTCAATTGCGGCATTAACCGATGAATCCGGTGGAGTAATCGAACGATATCGGTATAACGCTTATGGTGAAACGACGATCTTGGCAGCAGATGGTGTTACTGAGTTAGCTAAATCATCGGCTGGCAATAGTTATGGTTTTACTGGGCGCAGGTTTGATGGTGAGACTGGGTTTTATTATTATCGGGCGCGGTATTATGCGCCTGAGAGAGGGCGGTTTATTCAGCGGGATCCTTTGGGTTATTCGGATGGTATGGGGGTATATGCCTATGCGGGGAATAACCCGGTTAATTTTGTGGATCCGGAAGGATTGTTGGCTAAGCCAGCAATTGAATGGGCAGATGATGTAAATTTACTTACAAGAGTTGGTGGGCTTTTAGGTGCAATTGGTGGTGCGGCGGAAGTTGGTTTGGCTGGAACACTCGGTGCAGCAGGGGTTGCTGCATGTTCAACAGGTGTTGGTTGTGTTGCAGGAGGAGCTGCAATATTAGGCGCAGGTACTCTTGGTGCTCATGGTTTAGATCATATATATAGTGGGCTTGCAACGGCTTTATCGGGAGAAAATAAAAAATCATTGACTGCCCAAGGACTGGAGAAACTTGGTTTGTCTGAGGGACAAGCTGCTTTTGCAGATGCGACTATTGGAATTGTTGGATCTGTGGCTGCTGGTGTTGCAACTAAAGGATTGAATGCAGCAGTTGCGGCAAAGAGTGCAAAGAGTGCAAATAGTGAAAAGTTTTATAGATATGTAGGCGAAGGAGAAGCTCAAGCGATACGAAATTCAGGCAAAATACCGAATGTTGATGCTGCTGGTAATCCTAAGGATGTATACATTACAGATCGTTTGTACAAGACGGCTGGTCGAGCAAAAACTCACAATCAACTTCCATCAAAACCTTCTTATCGGGTTGAAATTGATCCAGGTAACGTACCAAATCGTACGCCGTTTACAAAAGTGAAGCCTGGTGATAATCCTAATTGGGGAATAGGTGGAGGAGTTGAGGCAACAACTAAGGAAGCAATTTCCGTAGATCCAACTACTTTGACCCGATTGAAAGGGGGATAATTAAGTGAGCAATCATATGCCTGAAAAAATGAAGTTTCTGTTTGAAAATGCTAGTGGGTATATCTCTGGATTGATTGTATTCTTTATACTTAGATCAAAAATAAAAAACAACTTTACTATTGGTCCACTAGTTACTGACCAGAATGGCGAAATAATTTTAACGAAACATTTAGTCGAAGATACTATAACTCTTAGCAAAACCGAATACCCTATGGATTATGGTGGTGACTTGTGTAACTGTGATCTACTGGCTATTTTAGTGGAAAATAAGAATCAGCTTGAAGAACGTATTGCTAGATTGAATGAATTTTATCCTGAAAATGCTTCAGCTTTACGAGAAATTCTTAATGATGCTACCAATGATAAAATTAGTGTATTTAAAGAAATAAAAATGCCCGTTAAAAATAAAGAATTTCACATAAAAGTGAGCATGGAACACCGTGGTACGGCGGAACGATGACTATGCGTAGGTTGGATTAGCTTTGTCGCGGTATGGCGGAACCATGACGAATCGTAACCCGTAACCCGTAAGACGGAAGCATGATGGATCGTAAGTTGGATTAGCGAAGCGTTATCCGACATAAACAAACGCAAGGAATTTATGATTAACAAACATGTTTTCTGAACATGATGAATTTGTGGTGGTGTTTTGTTGTTGGAGTATGACGGTAGTTTGTGGGCTTTATGGCGGAAAACGCTATCGCTATTCCGCCCTACGATTTTCCACCCCACGAGGGATTAAAAGGTATGCCGAATTATGTGCGTAATAGGGTTAAAGGAGGGTGTTATTTTTTTACGGTGAATTTGCTGGAAAGAAATAAATCCTTGTTGATTGACCATATTGATTTATTGCGTGAGTCGGTACGATTGTGTAAACAAAAACGACCATTCCATATTGATGCGTGGGTGGTGTTGCCGGAACACATGCATTCGACTGCATGGATGCAGGAGGTAGAGCAACGCATGGAGCAGTTGCCGAGCATTTGGACATTGCCTGAAGGCGATGATGATTTTTCTAATCGTTGGAAGATTGTTAAAACACATTTTTCGAAAGGTTTGCCTAGAGAGGAGAGGCGAACAAAGGTAAGGATTAAACGGGGTGAACGGGGTATATGGCAACGTCGATTTTGGGAGCATGCCATTCGTGATGATCGGGACTACGCAACCCATATGGAATATTTGCATTTTAATCCGGTTAAACATGATTGGGCTGGTGGGGATTGTAAAGATATTGAAATGGGTGAAATGTAATTTGAAAGACGAATGTGTAGGTTGGGTTAGCGAAGCGTTTTCCGACATTTTGTTATGTTGATGGAATGCTATCGCTTTTCCACCCTACGTATTAATGAACATTAATTAAGATAGATGAATAAGCCAGGTAGGGCGCATTCTATGCACCAAAACGTATAAACTTCAGGAATATAAAATACCAGGCATAAACAATGTGCCTCGGTTGATAAAAATAGGAAAAGGTTATGAAGAATAGAAGCCACAGTAAATACAGAGGACTATTATTGTTGAATAGTTTTCTTTGTAGTTGGATGCTTTCCTTAGTGGTCAATGCCGAGGTGTTGACGATTGACGAAACCTGCACGATTTCTATTCTTAACCGTTCTGTCCAGGTGGCTGCAGATGGCAGCTGGCGTATCGATAATGTGCCCTCCTTTATGGGGCAGGTACGTGCACGTGCAACTTGTGTGCGAGAAGGTCAAACCGTTTCGGGTCAAACGGGCTTCAGAACCATTGACCCTAGTGTATTAACTCTATTTGGTGATTTTGAGACGGTTGCTGACGAGGTTATTCCCGTATCCCTCGACTTTGCTACCGGTAACAACACCGTATTATTTGGTGATCAAACCTATTTCAGATTACGGGTATTTGCAAATTATGCCGATGGTAGTCGAGAAGATGTGACGCGACTGGCCAGCGGTATCAATTACACGATTTCTAATCCCGATATTGCCACGATAGATCAAAATGGTGTTTTGCAAGGTTTAAGTAGTGGTCGCGTGCTGATTACGGCGCGTAAAGACGGTACCTCTGCGTCACTTTCGGTCACTATTGTGACCACTGGCGATAGTGACGAGGATGGTTTGCCTGATGACTTTGAGCAAGCGAACGGACTTGACCCTAATGACCCGGTTGATGCTGCCGAAGATGGTGATGGTGATGGTTTATCGGCATTGGATGAATTTTTTGCCGGAACCAATGTGAATGATGCTGATACTGATGGCGATGGTATTAATGATGGCGAAGAGGCAATAGCCGGAGTAGATGGTTTTATCACCAATCCATTGTTAGCAGATAGTGATAGCGACGGTGTTAACGACAACCTTGAAATATCGGTGGGTTCTGACCCGACTGATATTAACAGTGTCAATATTGGTGCCAGTATCGCTGGGTTAAGTGTTGATCCTAATTCAGCAGTACTGACTTTCAACAGCATTCAGGGTGCCGATGCCAGTGTCCAGCTCAGTGTTGAAGGGACTCTGCTCGATGGAGAAAGCATTAATTTAACGCCACGTTCTACTGGCACAAACTACGACTCGTCCGATCTAAATGTCTGTAATTTTGGCGGACGTTCCGGTGAGGTGTTTGCCGGTAATAATGGCAATTGTATTGTTACCGCCGATAACAGTGGTTTTAATGATACTAGTGATATTGATGTCCAGAGCTTTGATCCGGTTGCAATAAATTTTGTGTTACGTGGTGACGAGCCCAGAGCGATATTTGTCGAACAGGGCATTGCCTACATAGGTACTAATGATGGCTTGCAAATCATAGACGTGAGCAACCCGCTGGCGCCAGCAGAAGAAGGTGTTGTTTCCTTGGGCACCAATGTGACTGATATTGTTGTGCAGGGTGACTATGCTTATCTAACGACTTCTACCGTCGCGTTAGTAGTGGTCGACATAAGCGATATCATCAATCCCGTTGCAGTTGCATCCCTGGGCGGAACAGTTGCAGCTACAGATATAGTTCAGTCACGCAATGAGCTGTATATTGCTGCAGGGAATGAAGGGCTTTGGGTAGTTAATATTGCAGACCCTTTGTCACCCCGTCAAATTAACACCTTCCAGGCTAATTCATCAATTAATGCCGTGGCTGTGTCAGCCACTGGTAACCAGCTGGCAATTATTGATGGCAGTCGATTACGGCTGATAACCCGCCAGGGTTCGGGTTTGTTTACCGAAGATGGCGGTATAAATTTAAGCAATCCGCAAAATGTCGAGATAGAAAATAATATCGCTTACGTTGCTGATGTGTCCAATGCACTGATATTGGTGAATATTAGTGACCCCGTTAATCCTCAAGTAACTTCAGTTCTTAACTGGTTAAATTCAGGTCGACCCAATGATGTGGCACTAGCTGGTAATTTTGCATTTTTAGCAGATACCAGTTTCCCCAATGGTATTCCGATTGTCGATATCAGAGACCCTAATGCACCTGCTGCCCGTGCTGTGGTGGATTTTGGTGTGTTGGGATTAAGTGGTGCAGACGCCTATGCTATTGCCGTCGATAATCAATATATCTACACAGTGACCACTCATGGTCTACAGATTGCTCAGTACCAGCAGTTTATTGACAATAACAACCTCCCTCCTACCATCGAAATAACACAACCGTTATTTGGTGATAGTGCCTTAGAAGGAGGGACGGTTAATGTTATTACCGAGGTTCAGGATGATGTGGCGGTAGCCAATGTTAAATTCTATGCCGACGGTGAGCTGTTATATACCGATATTGCACCACCATATGAATATTTACTGCCGCTGCCGATTGCACAGTCTGAAACTGAAATATCGGTGCTGGCAACGGATTACGGCAACAATGAAAGTGAGGTGGATACGGTCACTATTAATCTGTTAGCCGACAGTGATTTTGATGGACTAAGCGATGATGACGAGATTAATATTCACGGCACTTCACCTTTTGAGGCTGATACTGATAATGATGGATTAAGCGACCCCACGGAAATCAATCTTGGATATGACCCTCTCGACGAGGATATGGATAACGATGGGCTGTTTGATGGCGAAGAGGTCAGCCTGGGCGAAGATGGCTACATTACCAATCCATTTGATCCGGATAGCGATAACGATGCCATGCCAGATGGTTTTGAGAGCCGTTTTGGTTTGAACCCTTTAAATGCAAATGATGCCAATCTGGATCCTGATGGCGATGGATTAAGCAATCTTGAAGAGTACCGCCTTGGTTTCGATCCAACTTCAGCGGACTCGGATCAGGACGGCATGCCGGACGAGTATGAACGCATGTTTGGTTTGGACCCATTAAATCCTAATGATTTCTTTGGTGATCTGGATGACGATGGTGTACCTAATGGTGTGGAATACAACGAAGGCACCGACCCCACGAATCCTGATGTAACCGCGCCTGAAGTCGCAGCAATCATTCCTTCGGGAGGTGTTGGGTTACCAGCAAATATTGCTTTGTTAGTACGATTTAATGAAGCTATAGAACTTGACTCATTGCCTGACATTGTGGCCACGATGACGGAAACAGCTGATTCGAGTCGTGTGGTTGAAGGTATTGCGACATTATCGACCGATGGTTTCGTACTGGCTTTTGACCCAGTGCTAAATCTTCAAACAAATACCGAATACGATTTCAGTTTGGATGGTGCGCGCGATTTGGCGGGTAATCCGATGGCAGTGGTGTTTAGCACGACTATAACCACCGGTGATTTGGCGGATACCACAGGGCCACAACAGTTAGGTGTAAATCCGTTCGATAATGCTAACGATGTCCCTGTGAATACCTTACTGACACTTGATTATAACGAGGTGATCGATCCTACCTTGTTAAATGATAGCAATTTCTTTCTATACGATAACCTCCTGCGGGAAAAAGTGGCCGGAACAATCGGTGTATCAGAAGATGGCAAGCAATTGTTCTTTATGCCTATAGAAGGCTTGTTGGTTGGGCGTAGTTATTATTTATATGTGAGCAATATCCGTGATTTGGGTGGAAATCTCTGCACCAACTGTGGTTCATCTCAGCGCATTGATTTCACTACAGCCTTTGCGGAAGATAACAATGCGCCGCAAATTTTGACAACGACTATTGCTGATGGTGCAAGCGAAGTGCCACGCAATGCACGATTCAGAGTGATTTTAGATGAGCCGATAGGTCCGTTGTTTATGGATGATATTATGCTCATTAACAATAGTCTTGAAGTACCAGTCGCTTATACAATCAGTAGCGATCGACGATTAATTACAATTACGCCGTCTACGTTATTGCTTGCCAGTGCTGATTACGACTTAACCGTTGCAGGTTTTAAGGATCTGAGTGGCAACGAGACGACTGATCTTAATATATCCTTCACTACCGGTGAAGATTCGGATACCTCAACCGGCTCACTCATGGGCTGGTCGATCCCGCACGCGGCGCAAGATGTAGCATTAAATGCCTATTTAGAAGTTGATTTTAATGAGCGCGTGGATCCGACGACGATCAATAACAGTTCATTCCGTCTGTATGATCAGACCGAGAACCGCAATTTAGAGGGCGGCTGGGAGTTAAGCAATAACGATACGTCCCTGCGGTTTATTCCGGCAGCAGATCTTGAGCCGGATCATCGCTATTATTTATACGTAGGTTACTCACCGTATCTTTATGACCTGGCGGGTAATCGACTGTCTACTAATCAATCGCGTTACTTTAATACAGGCGGTTTTGCGGATAGCACAGCGCCATCATTAATACAGACCAATATTGTAGAAGGCAGTGAGATACCGGTGAATGGCCGATTGATTGTGACGCTGGATGAACGCATCGGCGATGGCTGTCAGCCAGAAGCACGTTTGGTTTCAACGAGTGGTGATGTGGTATTACCCATCAGTGTAGCCAGTGACCGTCAGACGCTGACGCTGAGGCCAGCAGAGAACCTGTTAAGCTCGGCGACATACAGCCTATCACTGAGCAACCTGTGTGATTTTTCCGGCAATGCCTACAGTGCGACCGATATCGTCAGTTTTAGCACCAGCGCCAGTGAGGTAGCAGATACTACACGTCCAACAATAGTGAGTGTCACGCCTGCGAATAATGCGACGGGAGTTTCAGTAGGCACCAGCATAGTAGCCACTTTTAACGAGCAGATTGATCAAACTTCACAACCGAGAATGAGTGGAGGAGGCGTCACTGTACTGGGGACTTACAGTGTATCGGGTAATACCGTGACCTTTACCCCGGATGCGCCTTTACAGGGCAATACCCAATACCGGTTTGACCTGTATTACGTGAGTGATGTGAGCGGCAATATCAAAGCCGGGAGTTTTCATTACTTTACCACTGAGGCGTTAGTCGATAGCAGTGTGCCAACATTGACAGCGATCTCGCCAGTGGCTGATGCCGTGGGTATCAATCCGGGTGCCACGATTCGCTTAACGTTCAGCGAACCGATGAACCCAGGTACCGTCAGCAGTAATAATATATCACTGTACGCCAATGGCACTATCATTACGCCGTCGGTATCCCGCTCTGTGGATGGACAGCAAGTCAGCCTGACGGCGAATATGCCGACTTCGAGTATAGTCAGCGTGATTCTGACCGATGGCTTGACCGATTTGTCTGGCAATGCGCTAGTGCCCTTGGCTAGTTCGTTTACCACGGGTGTAATCGACAACGATACCACGCGACCGCGCGTCGTACAGCAGATTCCGGGCAATGGTAGTAGTAACCAGTTCAATGTAGATCAGATCGTCCTGCTGATGGATGAGCCGATGGATGCTGCGAGTGTCGAACAAGGCTTGTATGTGTCTGCTGATGGTGTGCTGGTAGACGGCACAATAGAACTATCAGGTGAAAACCGGACCATTCGTTTTACAGCGGATACCCCATTTGCCGAAGGTGCTTATGTACAGGTATTTCTGGAAAGTCTGGCGACGGATGATTCGGGTAATGCCGCGTATGATTATGATGGTTACATACGGATGGGTATAACGAATGACCTGATTGGTACACGCGCGTTTCCAGAAGCCTACTCGCCATATAGTAACCAGACAGGTGTAGCACTAAATCCGTTGATCATGGTGCGTTATAACGAGCCGTTAGACCCGGCAGCGCTAGGCAGTGCGTTAATTGATCTGCAGGTCGATGCAACAAATGTCAGTGTACCATTGTCCGTATCGCTGGATGTGAGTGGTCGTATACTGCAGATTGAACCACAGGAATTACTGCTAGCAAATACAGTCTATGAATTACGACTGGATGATATTACCGACAGTGATGGCGATACTAATACTTCATTTTATACACCGGAATTTACCACGGCCAGCGATGCGGTAGAAGATGATCGTCAGCCTGTCGTATTGGCGATGAGTCCGCCGGATGGCTCGACGAATGTCGGATTTAACGTTAACTATTCGGTTCGATTTGATGAGCGGATGAATCCGTTAAGTCTGCCAACCGGTCAACTTAGCGATGTGCTGTTTAGTGAAGACAATCGGATCCTACGATATAAACAGGGCATATTGCCAGCAGATACGGAAGTGACGGAAACGGTTCCTGCCATGCTTGATCTATCGGGTAATGCGGTGGTGCCGGTGGGCAGTACCTTCACCACGGCTGCAATTCCAGACATAACGCATGGGACGCTGACAGGGTCTATTGGTGGAACAGTACCGACTAATTCGGTGATTGCCTGGGTTGCGAGTGAAGCGATTGATCCTGTGAGCATAACGAGTGGAGGTGTATATTTATATGACCGTCTTGATCGAGTAAGGGTTCCGGCCACAGTGAGTCTATCGACCGATGGTCGCCGTATTGAAATGGTAGCGACTGAAGCGTTGGCTGTAGGTCGCAATTATTATTACTATGGTTATTATTTACGTGATCTGAGTGGTAATACATTTTCTAACTACCGGGGTAGTTTTACCACGACATTCGCAGACGATACGACAGAACCGCAAATTCAGGATGCGACGGTATCAGAAGGACAGATTGACGTACCGACCAATGCCCGTTTCAATGTGCGCTTTGATGAACCGTTAAGTCCATTAGCGACCTTAGGTATTAGTCTGACTGATGAGGTGGCAACCGCACAAAGCATTACGATACGCTTTAACAGTGATCGGACGATAGTCACGGTAACGCCGAATCAGTTGCTGGTAGCGAATGCGGATTATACCTTGACAGTGAGTGGTCTGGAAGATATCAGTGGTAATACGCAGGCACAGCCTTTTGTTGTCGGGTTCACTACGGCAGATACAGCCGATCTGTTAACCGGCAATGTTAACCGCTGGTCGATCCCGAATGCGGCAGTAGATGTGGCGTTGAATGCGTATCTTGAAGTTGAGTTGAGTGAACGAATTGACCCGACGTCGATCAATGTTAGTACGTTCCGCCTGGTTGACAATACCGAGAATCGTAATGTGGTGGGCGATTGGGCGTTGAGTAATAATGGTATGACGTTGCGTTTTATTCCGGCAGTCGATCTTGAGGCTGATCATCGTTACACCCTATACGCGGGTCGCTATTCTTCTTATTTTAAAGACCTGGCGGGTAATAATGTGACGGGAACAACGCGTTACTTTAATACAGGCGGTTTTGCGGATAGCACAGCGCCATCATTAATACAGACCAATATTGTAGAAGGCAGTGAGATACCGGTGAATGGCCGATTGATTGTGACGCTGGATGAACGCATCGGCGATGGCTGTCAGCCAGAAGCACGTTTGGTTTCAACGAGTGGTGATGTGGTATTACCCATCAGTGTAGCCAGTGACCGTCAGACGCTGACGCTGAGGCCAGCAGAGAACCTGTTAAGCTCGGCGACATACAGCCTATCACTGAGCAACCTGTGTGATTTTTCCGGCAATGCCTACAGTGCGACCGATATCGTCAGTTTTAGCACCAGCGCCAGTGAGGTAGCAGATACTACACGTCCAACAATAGTGAGTGTCACGCCTGCGAATAATGCGACGGGAGTTTCAGTAGGCACCAGCATAGTAGCCACTTTTAACGAGCAGATTGATCAAACTTCACAACCGAGAATGAGTGGAGGAGGCGTCACTGTACTGGGGACTTACAGTGTATCGGGTAATACCGTGACCTTTACCCCGGATGCGCCTTTACAGGGCAATACCCAATACCGGTTTGACCTGTATTACGTGAGTGATGTGAGCGGTAATATAAACCAGGCAGTATTTCATTACTTTACCACTGAGGTGTTATAGTGCAACTTGAACTTCCTTCCTTGGCTGATATTTTGCTGTTGGCTAATGAGGTTTTGACAGATAACCCTATTAATTCTATTAACAAACGGTTTTTCTCGGGAGATAATTTTTTAAAAATATCGGATTTGATGATCACGATAGATATTATGGTTGGGGATTATGCTAATTAAAATAATTATTGCTTTAATGGTGATTTCGGTACTGACATTTGTAATAGTCAGAAATGATATGTTCGGCAAAAAATCTACGATAGATGCCTTAACACCTGCATCTCAAAGTTTTGATAGACAAGAAATAACGGCTAATAAACGGTCTTCTCGTTTTGGGCAAATAAAGGAAACGGTTGAGGATGCAGGCACTTTAAAAAATGCCAGTACTCATGAGGCAGAATTGCTGGAGACTGAAGATACGTTGATAGATATGGTTGAGGAATATGAACATGTTAATGACGACCCAGAACTCAGACAATCACATCGAGAAAAAATGGCTGAACAGCTTTCAACTTATAGTGAACAAGTGTTGCCTGTTGCCTTAGAAAAAATGAAAGAAAGAGATTTGAATAAAACCGAATAATATATTGGGTTTTAATTGCTTTCAATTTGTTTTCTAATTTTAATATCGGTTTGTAAGCTATCCCAGGCAATATCAATTACAGGGACTTTGATATATTTGTCTTTTAAAGCCCATTTGGCATATCTATCATTTAGCTTTCGATATTTGAGAGTGGCTCCTATAGTGATTGGACCTTTGACCCATGCGGGTATTTCAAAGCTCAGGTCTACAATGTCCGATTCACCAGATTTTATTATGCGCTTAAAAGACACACCGACCATATTAAAGAGGTCGTGCTTCCAGACCAGATTGCCGTGTCGGTCTACTGGTAGTGAACGATAAAAATAGGATTCTGAAGCAACATTATTGTGTTCATCAAGTTGTCCTTCGCTATGAATTACTGTGTTCTCTGCATCTGTGACAATGAATTCCAACCAGGCTTCGCCGAGATCAATGCTACCACCCGGAAAGTTATGTCCGACACCTTGGTTAGTAACGACGACCTGGACTTTTGCGGTCTCTCCTAAATAATAAAAATGAGGTGCTTCTTTAAAACCTCTGATGGATTCATCAATTGATTGCAGGTTTTGAGGGATATCGAGTCTATCCGGCTTAATGATCGATACTCTTATTTTATTGCCCTGCATAAATTCAATGACATCAGCCAGTTGCTGCGGATCATTTTCCAGAGTTGGTAAGAAGGTGTTTGCGCCGGGAAAGTGATGTGCGCGAACAAACCCTTCTTTATTTGCAGAAGGATCGTCAGATTTGACGAGCGGCATATGGCAATTTTGGCAGGTTGTGGTTTTTTTAGATGAAAATGTTTCATCCTGATGTCTAGAAAAAGGGCTTTGTATCCAAGCTGAATATTCATCTTGCATTTTAACCCAACCCCAGTTATTCATATCTTTATCCATAAACTGTGTATGACATGTTGAACACAAACTGGGGTCCTTTAGTAAACTGTTGCCCATGTCAATACGATGCTGGTATGGACGTACTCGTAATAGATGATCGTGTAGTAATTGGAGAAATCGATTAGAGCTTTCTGCAAAAAGATAAGATTGATGAGGCTTATATTGGTAAGCAGCTACTCCTTTGAGATGGACAACTTTGTTAATACTATGGCAAGAAAGACAAGATATACCCTCGGTATTAGCAAGAGTATCCTTGATGCCGCCATGTTGACCGCCCGGTGACAAGTCTCCTGACAAGAGAGCAATGGGTGCATGACACCCTTCACAATAACGTGCTGCACTGATACCTTTCTTTTCAACTAATAAGTTAATATTAGTTACGTAAGTTGGATCTGATGCTGCTTGTCGGTGAACGGAAGCATACCATTGTGTGCCAATGTCTTTATGGCAAGTTATGCATCGGTGTGATTTTGCGATAAGGCGCTCATCAATAAATATATTATTGTGCGTTTCGGTTTGACTGGGGCGAAATGGGTGTGATCCGTAAGCATAATCGTAATTACTTAACTTTGCTTCTTGCGTGTATGTTATTTCGCTGGACTGGTAGCCGATAGTGGTAAAACAGATTAGAAAAATTGTCACTGTCATCACAATACATGATGATTTAATTGCGCCTGATTGAAGGCTTGGAATCTTCTTTTCAGTCTGATTTTTTCTTTTTGCCGGTAGCATAATTACATGCAGAAAAATGTGAATAAAGATAATGGAAAAAAATATAAAAGCGCTAATTATATGTATCGTAAGTACCCAATCAAAGCGTTCAATCTGGCCGTATAATAATAAATGCAACCCACTAACTACAAAACAGATATAAAAAAGGAATGATAATAACCCAGATGAAATAAGTGTAGGTCTACGAAAACCGATGGTTGACAGAAAATGCTGATAAAAATAGGGGGTAAGAGTCAGAGTGGTTGCGATACCTAGTATAAGGTGGCTTAATACCGTCCATTGTATTAGATTACTATTGGAAGTGGTTAGATAAGAAAATATGCCTGTAGCGCTGCAAGCTATTGTCAGAGCGTAGCTAATGTTTGTGAGATCATGTTGTGAGTTACTTTTTAAATTTCGTTTTTTCATTGAGAGTTGTAGTCCTTTTGCAAAAAATCATCAACCAGCTTTGGTGACATCGCATTGGCTAACCATGCTGCTTGCATCCTCAACAAATCAGAATTCGCCGTATTTTTTATCGTATTCCAGATTAAAGTCTCATTTTGTTTTAAAAGATTATGATGCCTGATTGCATGTAGGGCTGTAACCATATTTTGTTCTGAAAAATATTTGCTGTGTTTTTTTAAAAAATATTGTGCAACAACTGAATCATGAAGCATAGCATTAGCAAGAATCTTATCACGATGATGCACATCAATATCATTATTATTGAGTAGCTTGTTTAGTATTTTTCTGATTTGATAGGTAACTGTTATAGGTAATGACGCATGGGAGGCGTTTGGGTTGTATACACAGTCTAATAAGTCTTCTTCGAACTTGACTTTACTAGATAGATTCTTTAGATCTGAAACCTTGATTGAAGACTGTATTTCTGAACAAATATTAAGTAATATTCTTTGTTGCTGATCTAATAGATCATTTGACAATAGTTTAGAAATCAATGTTGATACTGTTTTACTGTCCAGTAAGAAGAAGATTTCTTTAATTTGGGTAGACGTTAAATTTGCGGTACGGATTTTATTTTCTAATGTGCTGATCAGTAATGCTCTATCTGATGCGGATGTTTCTTTTAAATTTAATAATGCGATAAGTATTTCGATAGATTGTTTTGCTAAGGTGTTATATGCAATTTGCTTTTGATCGTTTACAGTAGAGGTTACCTTTAACAGTGCCATGATAGCTTGCTCACGAATTTGTTGATGTTCAGCTTTGCTGGCAGATTGTAAAAAGCCTATGAGAGAAGTGTTACGTGTAGCAGCAGCGATGTTGATAAAAGATAGAGCTAAAGATAATTCTTTTTTGTTTAGCAAAGCAGTCATATCAGGTGCTAATTCATAGATTACTTTTTTGATTGAGGGGTTAATATGTTCTTGACGGAGTTGGCGGCTGATAAATAAAACATTAGAATGCTTATAAATGCTTTTGAGTATATGAATGGCTTCAATTTGGCTGGGTTTGTCGCTGCTCTTAAGTCTGGAATAAATAACTTTTTGTAGGAGATTCTTCAAGCTATCTGATTGCATCCTTGCCAGTGCAATAAGTGCTGCTCCAATTTCATCAGGTCTGCTTTCCGGAAATTCGACCAGTGCTGTTAGATCACTAATTGCTTTACTATCACGTATTTCGGAAAGTGCATCAATTGCTGCTACTTTTAAAAGAATGCCAGTTTTGGGATTGGTTGTGATAAATTTTAATAGAGGTGCGACTGCGCGTTTGCTTTCACTGATGCCTAATGCTTGTGCTACACAAATTTGTTCTTGTTCTTTGCCTTTTTCAAGAACTCTAATGAGGTGTTTTAGCGCGAGGTTTTTCTGAAATATCATGGCTTCTTCTTCCCTGAAAAAGAAAGATAGTGTGTTGGCGGCCGCACATTGGATGTCAGCATTTGAAGAATAGAGCTGACCAATTAGAGCCCCCATTGTTTGTTCAATTTCCGAACTTTTAAGAATGTTGATGGCAATGATGGCCGCCTCAGGGTTTGGATCAGATATCGCGACTAAGGTCAACTTTAGTTCAAGTAAATTATTGATCTGAGTAAAGCTCCTCAGGATGGCAAGTCTTTGCTCTGAGTCAGCTCGATTCCATATTACGGACAATATACGAATTTGCTTGGGGTTGTTGTTTTTTAGTATGATTTTTGCGAGATAGTTTAATGCATCTGTATCAATAATCTTTGCTAATGACTCTAGTGTGTCTTCTTTTTTGATATAGATTAGTTTCTCTGTTTTACCTGTGAGCATATCTATTGAGTAGTAATGACCAGCGACCAGGTTCTTAATCGTAAATGATTTTTCTGGAATCTTAATCGTTACGCTATCAATCTGTTTATTGTTTCCTAATCCAAAGTGTATTCGCTTCTCTGATTGTGAAAGAAATCCAGAAGGTTGTGACAAACTTTTCGATTGCTGAATTTTTCCATACTTAATTTGGACTTTGCCTGCTTTCCAGTTAATGGAGTTGCCATTGTTCCATTCAAAACCAATCCAGTTATTAGCCTTTTTGTTATCGTCTTTGGTCTGCTCTGGTTCAAGAATTTGAATGTTGCCATTGTTGTTGGTAACAATAATTTCGAGACGACCATCGTTGTTGAGGTCCGTGGTAATTGCTGCTCGAGATGAGTTGTTTATTGATGCAATGTCATTGCTCTTGGCGATAGAAAATTGTTTACCAGACTGATTTATGAGCAGCGTATTTGGTTGACCTAAAGGAACAAAGTGCGAGTCGGGGTCTGGTGTTAATTTTCCGTTAGCGATGAACACATCTTGGTATCCATCATTATTAAAGTCACCGGATATAGCCCCCCAGTGATTGAGCGGAGTGAGTTTTGTATTGGCGAGACCAAAAGGATGGCTCACATCCTTGAATCGACTTTGATCATCTGATCGCTCTAAACTTTGAAGTTCAAGTAACTGTATGGGCTCCTGGGAACCACTTGTTAGAAAAAAATTGGTGTGACCATCATTATTAAAGTCAGCATCAATAAAATCCTGATTACCGCTACCTCTCAATGCGTTGAACGTATCCTTTGCAAGTACGAATTCCTGACCAGATCGATTGATATATACTTCATTGGGCGAGGGATGTTGGTTAATGACAATCAGGTCCAGCCATGTATCGTTGTTGATATCTATCCATTGAGCTCCGAGACTGCGACCATCCATGTTGGCAACGTTGAACTTTTCTGTGACATCCTCGAAGATGAATCTGCCTTTATTCAGAAAGAGTTGATTTGATTCTGCATCATACAGTGATGCTTCGAAAGCAGCTGAATCGAATGCCTGGAATCCAGAGTTTACTTCGAAGGTAGTTGCATCTTTTTGGAATTTGATGAATTTGGCTACATAGAGATCTGGTAGTCCATCGTTATTGAAATCGCCAAATACAGCACTTGTACTCCAGCCCGAAGAGTTGATGCCAGATTCAGACGTGACGTCGGAGAAACTGCCATCACCATTGTTTTTAAACAGTCGATTAGCATCAATACCAGTTATAAATATGTCAGTAAGCCCATCAGCATTGATATCATCAACAGCACAACCCATGCCTGAAATGATGAAATTTATTCCTGCATCATTAGTAACATCTTTAAGATATTGACCTTGACGGTTTTCAAATAACCTTCCACCACTAGTATTGTGCCACCATGAGGCTCGACCGTAGCGCCGCGTGTTTCCACTACCTCCAACAATGTAGAGATCTGTCCAGCCATCATTATTATAATCGAATGCGCAGACGCCCGCACCTAACGTGTCAGTGATTGCTGAAATTTTCTTTGTTCTTTGTTGATGTGAAAAATTTAGATGCCAGTCGAGTGTGATATCAATTAATTTTATTTCGCTTGTAGAAGATGCTTTTAAATTAGTTGATAATAGTCGTTTCTTTATTGTTGGTAGCTTATTCAGAGGTTTATCTTGTTGATATAGAATACATATAAGAAATATGACAGTAGATGCTAGAATGATAAACCAGCGAATATATTGACCATACTGCATGAAAATATAATTCAAAGCTCCATTCTGTTGCCACATATAATTATTGCTTATATCAAGGTAAGTAGGGTTCGTCTCAGAAACGTCTGAAACATTTGGTATGGTTCTTTACATATACAAAAATGATTCTAAAAAAGTTTGTATTAAATGATGTAAGTCAATGAGATAGAATTAATATTAATCGACGAATAGCATTTATTATTGTTCTAATAAACACTGAACATGATTTATCAAACCCCTTTATTTGATGACTAAGATTATACTCTTAAACAGTTGATATTTTTTTATTATGATTGGAAAAGACAGTAAGTTGACCTGAATTCCCACATAGAATGAATGAAGGTCACTGAAGCCTTGGCTGTATAATGGATTGCGATGAAACAGCCCATCACCCAACGGGTGCAGCCAAGACTGATGAATATATTACCTTACAAACTTAAAACCACAAAAGAACAATTGACTTCCAGAGCTGGATTAGTGATTGTTGCCCAAATAATAAAACAATTGGAGTTATCAAAAAGTATTGATCGCTATTTTCCGACACCAAAAAGCAACCGGGGCATAACGGCTTCCTCGTATCTTGAAACATTAATACTCATGCAGCATGAAGGTTCTTTTCATTTAGATGAAGTAAAGCATTTTCATGATGATGAAGCATTAATACCCTTACTTGGAATAAAACAAATGCCCAAGGCGAGTGCAATAGGCAATTGGTTAAGGCGTATGGGCAATAATGGTCAAGGTCTGCAACCATTGTCTCAAGTGAATAAATCTGTCATGAAAGCAGCATTACATCGCTGTAAAGGAATCACACTTGATATTGATGCCACAGAAATTATTAGCCATAAGGCGGATGCACAATGGACATACAATAAAAACCAAGGTTACATGCCAATGGTTGGGCATCTCGCCGAAGTTGGCATGGTCGTCGCCTGTGATTTTAGAACGGGCAATACACCCCCGTCAAAAGACAATTTAGCTTTTATTCAGCAATGCAGATCAGCATTACCCCAAGACTGCTATATAAAAGCATTGCGTATTGATTCGGCTGGTTACCAAACTAAGATCATTCAATACTG
>Ga0209395_1001991_pt1 | contig 27629 bp, 27 predicted proteins | sample GOMGulsemesocosm_3_FD_184635 | JGI IMG/M metagenome (GOLD analysis project Ga0209395, IMG submission 184635) | Methane-oxidizing microbial communities from mesocosms in the Gulf of Mexico - GOM9D Gulf of Mexico (SPAdes) (version 2) | ecosystem: Environmental > Aquatic > Marine > Cold seeps... | reverse complement strand
TGGGATAATCTGGCCAAATCTCAATTATAGAATCATAAGCGTCGCCTTCGTCTTCAATTTCCTGTAAGTTTTCTGCAACTTCCAATGGCGCTCCTGTTCTAATAGCGTAATCTATCAATTCGTCTTTTGTTGCTGGCCAAGGAGCATCCGCTAAATAAGATGCCAATTCTAGAGTCCAATACATTTTCTTTGGGTTTAATTTTCTGCAAAAATAATTTTTTTTAGGAAAAAACCAAGCTTTTTTTGATAAATCTGTCAATAAAATTAAAGAACTTACTTTTCTTTTTCAGGAATCCATGCGATTTCCTTAGCTGATAAATCTTTAGACAACTTCCGTGCCAACACAAAAAGATAGTCAGAAAGGCGGTTTAAATAGGTTAATACATCTGGGTTAATAACTTCATTTTCATTTAATGCAGTAGCCAATCTCTCGGCTCTACGACAAACACATCGGGCAATGTGACAGAATGACACCATTTGGTTTCCTCCTGGTAGAATGAAATTAGTCATTTGCGGTAATACTAAATTCATACTATCCATTTCTTTTTCTAAGTACTCAATACTTGAAGCACTTATTTTAGGTATGTTTAATCGTTGCTTTCCACTTTTTAAAATTTCTTTTTCTGGAGGAGTTGCTAACATTGCCCCCAAAGTAAAAAGTTCGTTTTGTATTTTAAGTAAGGTTTCAATTGTTTTTGAGTCAATCTTTTGATCCCGTATTAATCCAATGTAGGAGTTTAATTCATCTACTGTTCCGTATGATTCTATTCTAAGGTGGTGTTTAGGAACTCGTGTGCCGCCAAATAAAGCAGTTGTTCCTTTGTCACCCGTTTTTGTGTAAATTTTCATGTATTGAGTTTGAAAGTATAATTATGTACCAAAGTTACAAAGTTAATTTGAGTTTGAAAGAAGCAAATATTCAAAGTTACATGAGTTGTAAATGGGAGAAATGGGGTAAAAAGAATGTAATAAAATGTTATTTATGTTATACTCTAATTGTAAAATGCCTTTTTTCTTCTCTAAAGAAAACAATGCCCCATTGAAATGTGTCTATGGTAACTTTAACTCTTGGATGCTTTTTTATTTCTTCCCAGGCTTCTTCCATGTTTTTTGTCCAATGAATATCGTCAAATACGAAAACTGAATTGTCATTAATGTGTTTTAAGCAAAAATCAAAGTACTTTAAAGTAGCTTCTTTTTGATGATTCCCGTCAAAATAAACAAAATCTAATGTAGTATTAAATGCTAATTTATTTAAACTAGAATCAAATTCACCTATGGCAGTTTTTATATTATTAAAAGCAAAATAATCAAATTGATTTTTTGCAATACGTATTGTACTTGGGCATCCTTCTAGTGTAATTATTTTCGCTTTTGTGTTTCCTAAATGCATTGCTGCAGTTGCCAGTCCTAGTGATGTCCCAAATTCTAAAATAGTTTTTGGGTTGAAATAATTAACAAGGTTGATTAATAAGTTTGCTCTTTTTTCTGATAATCCTGCATATTTTGCAATCTTATTGATGGGTCTTAAATTGTTTTTGAAAACTTTTGATCCAGCCCCAAAATCAGTCACAATTATAAGTGCTTTGTTTGAAAGCAAGCTTTTTCTGTATTGAAAATGTTGATTGTGAGAATTAATATTAGTTTTATGATTAAAACAATTATTGATCAGGTCAAAGATAAATGGTGAATGTACAGCCTGTTTATTTACCGACTTTAGTAGAAATAGTAAATAAGAGATTACTTTAAAAAACATTATTCAAATTAATTAAAGCAAAATTAATAGAAAAATTATAGGAATAGCGTTATAAAAATTATATTTGTGAGATATAACTTAAATTGACTTATGCTTAAACGATTATTAGTAATCATTTTGATTTCTTTTTTTGCTTCCTGTGTCCCAAGTAAAGACTTGGTTTATTTGCAAGGCAAGCCGGCAGTAAAAAAAGATGTTTATAAATTAAATAACCAACCTTATCGATTACAAGTAGATGATGTGTTATCAATAGACATTAAAGCAAAAGATGATAAGTCAGTTGCCCTGTTCAAAAAAGCGCAAACGAATAACCAAGGTTCTTCAGGAAGGGAACTGGAAGTGAATTTACAAACTGGCTACAGTATTGATCGACATGGAAATATCAGATTGCCATACATAGGTGAAATTAATGTTTTGGGCTACACGACTAAAGAGGTAAGAATAAAGTTAGAAAAAGCACTACTTCAATTTTTAAAAAATGAAGAAGATATTTTTGTGACGGTAAATCTTTCAGGGATAAAATTCACAATTTTAGGTGAAGTAAATGAACCAGGTACAAAAGTAATAAATCAAAATAGTGTAACTATTATAGAAGCTATTGCGAATTCTGGAGATATTACAGTTACTGGAAATAGGAAAAAAATAGAATTGTGGCGTACAACTGCAGGAGAGAGAAAAAAATACATCATAGATTTAACCAAGGCTACAGCTTTTGATTCAGAGGTGTATTATGTACAACCCAATGACTTGATTTATGTAATTCCTTTAAAGCAAAAGGCATGGGGAACAGGAACTACTGGATTGCAGTCCTTGACAACTATTATTTCTGTATTTACCTTAGTTACTTCAACAATATTATTAGTTAGAAATTTATAGCTTATATGAATACAGAAAATTCTTTTAATGCAAATTCGATAGACGTTAAATTATATCTATATAAGCTACTGTCGTATTGGAAACTATTTTTAGTTACCATTACAATTGGATTTATTATTGCGAAATTCATGAATGGGTATAAGCAAAAACGATTTAGTTTATACACAACCGTTAGTGTTAAAGAAGAGAATAATCCGCTGTTTTCAACAGGAACCAATATTGCATTTAATTGGGGTGGAGAAAGTAATGAAATTGGAACAGTAAAAGTTATTTTAAATTCTAGGACACATAATGAAAAGGTTGTAGATTCTTTACAATTTTATATTGCTTATTTAATTGAAGGCAAATATAGAAAGGAAGATGTTTATGGAATGACACCCTTTAAGGTGCTATTGGAAAAGGATAAACCACAGATATCGGGTGGGGTGATGATTAAATTTGAATCCTTGACCTCAACGAGGTTTAGATTGTCTTTTGATTTTTCTGAATCAAAGAAAAATAAATTAATTTCTTATGTTAGTGATATTAAAGAAACAGGAGATGGTGCAATTTTTTCTACATTTATTTCAAATGAAAGTGGGTATTCAAAAGAGTATGAGGTTGGTGAAAAAATACAGACTCCATTTTTAAATTTGACAATAACAGCGCTAAGAGAGTTTCTTCCTGGTGAATCTTATTTTATAAAATTTAATGACTTTAACGGTACAGTAAGAGGTTATAGAGGGGTTAGGGTAACAGATTTAACGAACGGAGCCTCAATTTTAAAGTTAGAATTACAAGGTTCAAATAAACACAGAATAGTTAATTATTTGAATGCTTCAGTTCAAGTATTAGAAAAAGATAAAAGAGCTCAAAAAATAGCATATGCGAGAAATACAAAAAATTATATAGATGATTTATTTAATAAAGAGTCAGATAGTTTAAAGAACATAGAGCAAGCGTTAAGTAGATATAAAGCAAAAAACAATATTTATAATTTATCTGATCAAGGAAGTAAAATTTCTGATGAATTGATTGAATTAGACAAAGATAAAAGAGCACTGCAAAGGAATATTGAATCTTTAGATAGTTTACAGAAATATATTTTAACTCATAATAAATACAACATAAACATTCCGGTTCCTGCAATTATACAAATAGCTGATGGGAAAATACCTGCACAAGTTGGTGAGCTAATTTCTAAATCCACAATACGAGAGGTATTTAGAGAAACGGCAAAAGATACTCACCCAGAAGTAATTGCTTTGGATAATCAGATTAGAGCTTTAAAGAAAGTATTATTGGAGAATGTAAGAAATTTGAAAATAACACTTAATAACGATTTAAAGAAGGTAGATAAGCGATTGGTTGTTAATTTGAGGAAACAAAAAACCTTGCCAGAAAAAGAGCAAGGCTTGATTAATTTTCAACGAAATTATAAGATTTCTGAAACTAATTATAATTATCTGAAACAGAAAAGTTATGAAGCAGGGACTGCTATTGCAGCGAATGTTTCTGATGTTAAAATTATTGACACAGCCAAGGATTTAGGAGAGACAGCAATTTACCCAATTGCGAGTTTTAATTATATGGTTGCTTTTATGTTGAGTGTAATTTTACCTTTATTTTACATTATTATTCGTGAAATGCTGGATAATAAAATTCATAGTGTAGAAGAGATAGAGAAGAGTTATGCCATCCCTGTTTTAGGAGTCGTTGGAAGAAATAATTGGAAGAATAATTTGGCTGTTTTTGAAATGCCAAAATCCTCTGTAGCAGAATCTTTTAGAGCGTTAAGGTCTAATATTCAATTTTTATTTAGTTCAAAAAAAGATTCTGAATCTAAAACATTAGTATTGACTTCATCGGTTAGTGGTGAAGGGAAAACGATGATTTCTATTAATATGGCAACTGTTTTTGCTCTAAGTGGAAAGAAAACAGTACTGCTTGGGTTGGATTTAAGAAAACCTAAGATTTATGCAGATTTCGATTTAAAAAATGATACTGGTATTGTAAATTATTTGATTGATCAAAAAAACATTGAAGAAGTAATTAATAAAACAAAGATTCCAAATTTAGATTTAATTCTTTCAGGTCCAATTCCGCCTAATCCGTCAGAACTTCTATTAAATAAGAAGGCTGATGAAATGATTCAATATCTAAAAGAGAATTATGATTATGTTATTATTGATACACCTCCGGTAGGTTTAGTTTCTGACGCTCTTGAGTTATTTAAGTATTCTGATGCTATTATTTATGTGATTCGTCAAAATTATTCAGAAAAAGGAATGATGAAAATGATAGACGATAAATACAGAAATAAGGAGGTGAAAAATATAAGTTATGTATTAAATGACTTTACGCTTCAAAGTAAATACGGTTATGGCTATGGTTATGGGTACGGATATGGATACGGTTATGGCTATGGTAAATACGGGAATGGATATCACGAGAATGAAAAAGAAGAAACGCTATTTGCCAAAATAATAGGATTGATAAAACCTAAACAATAAAAAAAAGCCTTAAGAATTTTCTTAAGGCTTTTTTTTAGTATTCAATTTTATCTTGTTTCTCAGACCATTTTCTGAATGGTTCAAGTGCAATTTCTCTACCAACTTGTTCAAAAGGAATGCTACGTTTCTCGTAAGGCAACGGAATTTCTTTGTAAATAAATTCATCATCAAAACCAATGTTAGCAGCATCTATTTGATTACTACCATAAAATACTTTATCTGGTCTAGCCCAGTAAATAGCACCCAAACACATCGGGCACGGTTCGCAAGAGGTATATACAATACATCCATCTAATTGAAAAGAACCAATGTTTTTACAAGCGTCTCTTATTGCAGTTACTTCTGCATGTGCTGTTGGATCATTGGTAGAAGTAACTTTGTTATTTCCTCTTCCTATAATTTCTCCGTTTCTCACAACAATACACCCAAAAGGCCCACCTTCATTATTGCTCATTCCTTTTAAAGCTGCTTTTACAGCTTCACTCATAAACGCTTCGTGATTTGTCATTTTAATTATTTTTTTATGGCAAAGTTAATTAATCTATCGTTATAGAAAAGTATTTATAATGAGTTTTAAAACAAAAAACCGAAGCCTTTGGCTTCGGTTTTTTTTTTTTTTTTTCAATAAATTATCTTGGTATCAATTTCCAAGCTTGGTTTTTATTATTTAGTCTTTGCCATAATTGAACTTTACCGCCATTTTTATTTTGAGTATAACCATCTGCGTCTAAGCAAGCACCTCTTGCTTTTGGATGTGCACTTGTAATTCTGTAAGTACCATTTTTGTTTTTAGTAACTATCCAAAGTTGATTTGCTTCTGCACCACTTCCTTTTGCATAACCGTTATCTTTCCATAATTGTACGGCACCTCCATTTTTGCCTATATCTATTGCGCTGGCATCTAGGAATTTATAGGTGCCTGCTCTAGAGCTTGAAGATATAATGTAATAGGTGTTTTTACCTTTATTAGCAAAAACAAATTTCCAATTTTGATGTGATACGCCGTTTTTATCCCATAGTTGTACTTTTGTACCATTTTTACCTAAGGTGTAACCATCTGCATCTATAACTCTGCCATTGGCTACAGGACCCGTAGATTGGATAGTATAGGTTTTTCCATTAAGGTTTTGCGCATTAATCGATACTATAGTTGCAAAAAGAACAACTAAAACTAAAATCTTTTTCATTGTGTTAATTTTATAAGTTTGCATTCTAAATAAAGAAACTTTATAATTTGATGTCATTTTTAAATTTGTTACGAAAGCGCTCTTTTTGTTCTGAAATGGAAGTTGCAGTTATATATAAATTAAAAAAAACCGAAATAATTTACTTCGGTTTTTCAAATTCAAATATGATATTCAAGTAAGCTTAGGTAGACCTATTATACATGGGGCTATAATCAAACTACTACTTTAAGCGCCGATTTTTAACGAACAATACGTTGTTTATACAGCTAATAGATGAAAAATTTCTTTTCTGTGCTGAAAACTCCCTTAATAGATGCCTGAGGGTTGTTTGGATCTGTAGCATTAATTGTTATTTCAGCAAGTCCAGAGCTACCAGAACTTATTGTAATAGTGCCGGCAAAACCGTCTACAATTGATGGTGACTCAATAGCCTCTCCATTTTCATAAGAGATATAGTTTACGCCACCATTAGAAGGCTGACCTAACGAGAATGTGCCAAATCGGAATTCATCTCCAGCTGAAACATCAGTGTTAGTCAGAAATAACTTCAGGTTTTTTCCAGAACCTATAATATTCTGTTGAGTATCTATTTTGATATCCGAGCTTGAATCAGGTAGAATTATCAAAAATGTAGCTGGGCTTTGACCAGACTGTGGATTAAAAATAGTAAGAAAGCCTTCATTAACAGTAAAGCCAGTTGTATTACCATCGTTTAATATAATGCTAACATCATTCTGCTCTTCAGGATCATCATTAGATTCACATGCAGAAAATGACACTGCTAAGAATAGCATACAAGTAATCTTTAATACATTTTTCATTTTTTTTGTTTTCATTTTTCTAATTTTTAAAAGTTTAAATTTCTATATAAAGAAATCTTATAAATGGCTTCCTCTTAAAAATTTGTTACGAAAACGCCTTATTTGTTCTGAAATAGTAGCTTTCATTTATAAAAAAACAACTATTAAAAAGCTAGATTGGATTTATGCTTTTCAGAAATTTTAAAAACTTTATCATTTAGTTTAAGGCTAGATTTCCCGATATGATTTATAGCATTGGGATTGATGGCAGTACTTCTGTTTATCTGTATTAATTCTTTGCTTGGAAGTTGCTCTAGGAATTTAGTTAAAGATAGGCGTATGGTTTGGGTATGATTTGTGAAGAATAAATTGATATACACATGTTCTGATGCTATATATTGCAAATCTGTACAATTAATATTGTACACTTTTGTGCCAGATTGAATAGGTACAATATGTTGCGTATGTATTTTAGTAGAACTAAAGTATAGGTCTATATTGGTAAGTAATGTGGCGTCGTTAATAGGTTTGTTGATGTAACCTATGGGGTTTAAAATTTTAAGTTCTTTTAAAGTGTCTACATCGTTATAAGAGGTTAAGAATAAAAAAGGTAACGCTAGTTTTTGATTCACATACTTAGCGATGTCAATGCCATCTTTGAAGCCATTAATTTTTACATCTAATAATATTAAATCTACAGGCTTACTTTCTAATAGTTCTATGGCGCCGGTGTAATCTACGGCAATACCAACACAGTTATATCCATTCAATTCTAAAAAAATTTCAATCTGACTTGCAATTAAAACTTCATCTTCAACGATTAATATGTTTTTTTGTCGACTCATTTTTCTTCTTTAGCATTTTTTAATTGGAGAGAAATATTATACTCAGAATTTTTACGTGCTATGCTTCCTTTCAATTGTTTAACCATACTATTAATAATACTTACTCCTAAACTTTTGGTATTCTGATGTTCTTTAAAAGTTTTTCCAGAATCTTTATATATAATTGTAATGTTAGGTTGTTGCAAATAAATCTGAATATCAATGTCTAATACATCGTTAAAAACAGCATGTTTTAAGCTGTTAGACATCAATTCATTAATTAAAATACCAATTGGCAACATGGTGTCAATATTTAGATTGATGTTGTTGGCAGCTACATTTAAATGAATATTCTTTGTAGAAATATCAATCAATGCATTTGTTATTTTAGAGAGGTATTCTTGCACATCGTATTCTTCTCCCTCTATATTCTCTTTACTGTATAGTAATTGCTCATGTGCAGCAGCAATGGTTTTTATACGATGTTCTAAACTCTGAAATTTGTCTTTGTATTTAGGGTTGTCTATTTCATAATATTGAAACTTCACCAAACTCAATATAAGTGCTAAGTTGTTTTTTACACGGTGATTTAATTCGCGTAATAAAAATTCTTTTTCTTTTAATTTTTGGCTAACTTTTTTCTCAGCAGTCTTAATAATTTTATTTTTTTTCTTTGACGAGTAAAAACCTAAAGCCAAAATCACCAATATTATAAAAGTTAATATCAGTAAGTATGTTGTGTTTTTGTTTTTTATATTATTATTTAGAGCTCTAAGTTCTGCTTCCTCTTTTAAACTTGTAATTTCATCAACTTCATATCTAGTTAAGTCTAAAGCTCTATTTTTAGCTAGTTTATTTATTTTAATAATTTTAAATTCCTCTAAATTCTTAGTAGCAATTTCTTCATTACCAAGCTTATCAAGAATTCTACTTTTTAAAATATACAATTCTTCTGTTTTTTTTAAGGAAGTCTTATTCCTACCTATTTCTAGTGCATTATCAATAAATGTTAATGCTTTTTGATATTTCTTTGTTTTAAAATAAAAAGTCGCAATAAAATGATTGGCAAAAATTGCAGTGTGATATTCATTTGAATAATTAGTTACAGCGTTTCTTAAGAATTTGTTGGCAAATTCAAGGTTTTTATTGAAAAATAATTCGTTATGCCAAAAATCATGCAACAGAATATAATCTCTAATATAATTCTTGTAATGCGCGCCAAAAATATTTGGTCTTTTAGATTTTAATGTTTTAATAGCACTTAACCTATATTTTAAAACACTATCCTTTTCATTAAGTTCTTCATAAATAGATGCTAAGTCATTTGCTACAACGGCATATCTTACAGGGTCTATATTTAATGAATCTTTAACTAAAAATTGTGTGTAGAGTTTACTTGCTTCTTCATAAAAACCTGCAGAAGATAATACATCACCTCGTAATTTTTTTAAATTTAAAGGTTCTGTTTCTCTATAGAAATTAAATTTCTGACCTAATTTTTCTAAAGGTTTTATCTGTTCTAATTGACCTACAAAATTTTCTGAATAATTAAAAACTCTAAAAATTCTCCAATGAAGATCTACTGCTGCTTTAGAAGTTTTTGCTTCTGGAAGTTCCAATCCTTGGTATAAGTGGGCTAAAGCCGTGTCAATCCTTTTTAAACTTATGTTTGCGTTAATTATGTACTGTAATGCTCCCATGGCTTTAAATCGTTCTTTTTTTCGATTCAAAGTTTTTAAATATTTTTTTGCAATTTTTTCATAGTATTTTATTGAATCTTTTGGTAATTCATTAAAATTAAAAATGGTAGCTTCAATAACTGTATAGTCTTTCTCTACCAAATAATGTTTTTTCACATGGTTTTGAGTAAAAGAATTTTGTAGCCCAAAAAATAATATAGAAATTATAAAGAAAAAATACTTGATATTCATTTGGTAAAACTAAAATATTAATCAGCTGCTAAAAATAATATTGGTTATTACAAACATTAAAAAAAAATATACAACAAAGCTAATTTTGTTCTGAAAAGCAATTTTTTGTTCTGAAAAGTAAAAATATAAAAAAAAACCGAAGCCAAAGGCTTCGGTTTTTTCAGAATAAATAGTGTTCTTAATTATTTCAAACTTCCAATCATTTCTTCTGGTTTTACCCATTCGTCATATTGCTCTGGAGTAACATACCCCAAACGAACTGCTTCTTCTTTTAATGTTGTTCCGTTTGCATGAGCTGTATTTGCAATCTCAGCAGCTTTATAATACCCAATTTTAGTATTTAGAGCGGTAACTAACATTAAAGAATTATTTAGTAATTCAGTTATTCTAGTCTGGTTTGGCTCAATTCCAGCTGCACAGTTCACATCAAAAGAAACACATGCGTCTCCTATTAATTGAGCGGATTGTAAAACGTTTGCGGCCATCATTGGTTTAAATACGTTTAATTCGTAATGACCTTGAGTCCCTCCAATGGTTACTGCAACGTCATTCCCCATAACTTGTGCGCAAACCATTGTGATTGCTTCTGCTTGAGTAGGGTTTACTTTACCGGGCATAATAGATGATCCTGGTTCGTTTGCAGGGATCATAATTTCTCCAATTCCAGATCTTGGACCAGAAGCCATCATTCTAATGTCGTTGGCGATTTTATTTAATGAAACGGCTATTTGCTTTAATGCACCATGAGTTTCTACAAATGAATCATGGGCAGCTAAAGCTTCAAACTTATTTTCTGCGGTTATAAAAGGCAATCCCGTAAATTCAGCAATATATTTTGCAACTAAAACATCATAACCAGCTGGAGTATTTAATCCAGTTCCAACGGCAGTTCCACCTAAAGCTAATTGAGAAAGGTGCTCTAAGGTATTATTCAATGCTTTTAATCCGAAATTTAACTGTGCAACATATCCAGAAAACTCTTGACCTAAGGTAAGTGGCGTAGCATCCATTAAATGGGTACGTCCAATTTTTACAACATCTTTAAAAGCTTCTGATTTTGCTTGCAATGTGTCACGTAATTGTTCTATTCCTGGAATTGTAGTTTCTACAATTTTTTTATAGGCTGCAATGTGCATTCCTGTAGGAAAAGTGTCATTTGATGATTGTGATTTATTTACATCATCATTTGGTTGTATTGTTTTTTCACCTTCTCCAATAGTTTTGCCAGCAATTTCATGCGCACGATTTGCAATCACTTCATTACAGTTCATGTTTGATTGTGTTCCAGAACCTGTTTGCCAGATAACTAACGGAAATTGATCATCGTGTTTTCCTTCTAAAATTTCATCACAAACGGTTGCAATCAAATCTCTTTTTTCTGTAGCTAAGACACCCAATTCAGCATTTGTATACGCAGCAGCTTTTTTCAAATACGCAAATCCATATACAACTTCTAATGGCATAGAACCAACTGGTCCAATTTTAAAGTTATTTCTAGATCTTTCAGTTTGAGCTCCCCAATATTTATCTGCAGGAACTTTAACATCTCCCATCGTATCTTTTTCTATTCTGTATTTCATCGTAACGTGTTGTTTTGTGCTGATACAAAATTACTAAAAGTATCACAATCAGTTATCAACAAAAAGAGAAAATAGTTGTTTAAAATAATTTTTAATTATTGGTTTAAATAGAAAATATGTATTATTTTTGTGGCATCATATTTATAAAAACACACAAATGTTAGATTTTTCAGAATTTTCAGGATTTTTATTATTCATGTTTATTTTCACCACTGGATTTTGGTTGTTAATTTTCGTATTAACATTTGTTGTTCCTTACTGGATTGCTGGTACAATTTGGGAGAATTTTAAATTAAAAAGAGAGGCGAAAAAAGCTGCAAATAAAGCGTAGTTTTTTAATATATATAAAACAAAAAAGGGTTTGCAATTTGCAAACCCTTTTTTGTTTTAGTTCATGTTTTATTTACCAAATCCTTCACCACCTTCTTCAAAATCATTATTTTGACTTGATCTATTTTGTTTTTGATTCTTTTTTTGGTTAAATCTATATACAAAGCTTAAAGAAACTTGTCGTTGCCTCCATTGCATTTCTCCATATGTAGAAGAGTTTAGAGTATATGAATACCCTTTACGTTTTCTAGAATTAAATACATCACTTACATTTAAGACCATTGTTCCATTATCTTTTAGTAAATCTTTACTGAATGCTATGTTGGCGCTAAAAATACCATCTCTTGTGCTTTGAGCATTCGTTTGACCTCCTCTATAAGATAAACGTGTTTGCCATTGAATGTCTGCAGGTAATGTCACTCTTGCATTAAATCTAGCACTCCAATTAGAATCTTTATTTCCAAAATCGATATTGTTGTACTCTCCAACAGTCTCAAACCCATAGAAATTGAAACTTCCTGAAAAGTTTACTTTTTTAGAGACTCTGTAATTCGTAGTAAATTCAAACCCATATCTGTCTTCAGAGGATAAATTTATTGGTGAACGAACAATTACTGGTACACCATTTACAAAATCACCTCTTTCTTGACTTATAAATTGAAAAACCCCTGTTGAATGTCGAAAGTAAACTGATGAGTTTACAGTAAGTTTTTTCCATTTTTTTAAATAACCAATATCGTAAGAACTTGTGAAAGTTGGGTTTAAATCTACGTTTCCTTTAAAAATATTAGTCTCTGAGGTTCTAGATTCAAATGGATTTAAAAACCAAGACCTAGGCCTGCGTAACCTTTTACTAAACCCTAATGTGATGCTTTGGTCATCTGAAATTTCATATCCTAAGTTTACGGTAGGGAAAAGTTGAGAATATTTTTTGTCAAAATTTTCATTGGTAGTTAGTAAGTTTATTTTTATATCAGATAATTCACCTCTAAGCCCCAGTAAATAAGAGAACTTGTTAAGTTTTTTTCCATATTGAGCATAGATAGCATGAATGTTTTGTTCAAAATCTAAGTTGTTTGATGGATCAAATTGAGGGTCTATTGTTGGGTTGTCGACTTTGTAATCTGAATTTCTATTTTCAAATTCACTTTTATACCCTAATTCTAATTGAGATCCTTCACTAAAAGGATATACATAATCTATTTGAACAAGTTTTCGTATTGAATTTTGAATCGTGGTATTCTCTTCTACAAAAATATTATCTTGATTTATGGTTGCAATTTCATCTTGATCACTTTTGCTGTATTGTAAATCAATCGTTAATTTTTTACCTGTGTCATTTAATCTATTCGTGTAATTAACAGAAAATTGCGCAGATTTAGAATTTGAAATTTCAGTTTCATTTCGAACTCTGCTATCGGTTAATGTATTACCAGCGTTAAAAATTTCAATGTTATTGTTAGAAGTATTGTCTCCATCAGAATTTCTGTACACAATATTTCCTAAAATAGAACTATTATCATTTAAATAATATTCTAATCCAAAGCTAGAATTGAATCCTTTTCTTAATCTATTGCTGTTTCTTACTTCGTTTAAATACCCCGTTACATTATGTGAATCATCAAAATAAGTCGAATTATTAACTCCGTTTCCAGGTCCATTTCTATAGCTATACCCTGTATTGGTAAAGACATTGTATTTCTTGGTTCTATAATTTAGATTTGCTGAGATACCGTATTGGCTAGGATCTCCAATGGTTGGATTAATCGATCCGTTAAAACCAGTAATTTTTCCTTTTCTTAAAATAATATTTAATATTCCAGCAGTTCCTTCTGCATCATATCTTGCAGATGGTGACGTGATAACTTCAACTCTTTCTATGGCATCTGCTGGAAGTTGTCGTAATGCACTTGTGCCATCTAACCCAACTAAAGAAGAAGGCTTTCCGTCAATTAAAATACGAACATTTTCATTTCCTCGTAAACTTACATTTCCTTCAACATCTACACTAACAGAAGGGACATTGTCAAGCACATCAGAAACATTACCTCCTTTCACGGTCATGTCTTTACCTACATGGTAAATCTTTTTATCTAAGCGAATGTCTACAGTAGATTTTTCTGGAATAATGTTTACTTCGTCAAGAATTTCTCCATCCTCAGATAATACTACTATTCCTAAATTAAGATTTTTATCAATGGTTCTACTTTTGAAATTTATTGTTTTAAAAGAAATGAATTCAACACTAATATCATAATCTCCTTTTTGAATTTTTATGTTGAAAACACCTTTTGCATTGGTAATTCCACCGCTAATTTTTTTGTTTTTTAAGTTTTTCAAAACAACAGTGGCATACTCTAAAGGTTCTTTTGTGTCTTTGTCAATAACTTTTCCTGAAATGGAAAATGATTTAGACTGAGTAGGGCGCTGGGCAAAGCCAGAGGTTATACATAATAAGCAGATTACTGCTATAAAGATATTTTTCATTGGTGTGGGTTGTTGTTTATTTGAGATTATTTGACCCAATGGTTTTATGATAGTTTAAAGGCTTCTTGTTAAACTTGTGTTAAAGAAAAAGGGAGCCATTTGGCTCCCTTACTTATATGATATTTTGAATATTTTCTAATGGTCTGCCAATCGCAGCTTTAGTATTGTTAATTACAATGGGTCTTTCTATTAGTTTTGGGTTTTGAATCATTGCATCAATAATTTCTAAATCTGATAATTCTTTTCCTTTGTAATTTTCTTTCCAAATGGCTTCGTTTTTCCGAACCAATTCTATCGGTTTAATTTGTAATTTTTTTATGATAGAAGTTAACGCTTCGTTTGATGGAATGTTTTCTAGATATTTTACAATTTCAAATTGTTTTCCAGAGTTTTCAAGTAATTCTAATCCTTGTCTAGATTTACTGCATCTAGGGTTGTGGTATATTTTAATCATAATTAATCTATTTTAAATACGGTTTTATCAATTTTATAAAAATATCTTTTCTGTAATGAATCAAATTTATTGCTTGCAAAACTTTTAATAAGTCTCTCTGTTGGGTATTTTATATTCGATAAATCTAATAATGTGTGAAAAGTATTTATAGATGATATTTTGAAGTTACTGTTTTTATGTAAATTGTTAATTTTAGTTGAATAGGTTTGGTTGTATAGGCTAGATGTCCAAACTATTAAGGGTATTTCAATTTCGTATTTAGTGGGCTGTAAATATGCGTGTAGTATTTTTGCTTTTTCATCATCATATAAGTTTTCTCCGTGGTCAGAAATATAATATAAGTAAGAAATTGCATGTTGTTTTTTTAATAGCGAGATAAGGTTTCCAAGTATGTAATCTGTATATAAAATAGAATTATCATAGCTATTAATTAATTCTTTCTTTTTAGAAATATCAATGCTATTTTCAATAGATAGCCCTTTGCTCATAGAAGGGGAGAATTGATTAAACAATTTAGGGTATCTATAGTTGTATCTAAAATGACTACCTAAAGTGTGAATTACAATGAATTTTTTACGCGTACTTGTATCGTTTAAAACTTGTTGCAATACTGGCAGAATTGCATCATCATAGTTTGCTGCATCTAATGAAACAGAAGTGTTTTTATACACATCTGCCAAGCTGGCGTAAAAACCAAAAACACTTCCTACACCAATAGATTGATTGCTGATCCAATATGTTTTAAACCCTGCTTCTTTGTACGTGTTGATTATAGCGGGTTCAATAAATTTTAGTTGCGGATTTTTTGGGGTAGCTCTTGTTAATATAAAAGGAATGCTTAATGAAGTTATATTTGCAGCACTATTTACATTTTTAAAACTAAAAACACTTGAAATGGTATCTAAGTTTGGCGATGTTTTTCGGGTGTAATTATACACGCTAAAATTATGTTTTCTAGCGGTTTCTCCAAGTACTAAAACATAAATTTCTTGTTCTTTTAACGAGTCTTTTTTTATGGCATTAAATTTAAAACCATTAATGCCTTGTTGATAGTTTTTCTTTTTCTGAATTCCGGTGTAGGCTTCGTTTAGCTTTAAAAAGATGTCTACCGGAAAAATCTTGTTTAATTGTACTTTTAAAGAGTAGTTGGCTACTCCAAAAGTTTCTTTAATACCGTTGTTGAGTTTTGTGGCTGCAATAAAATTTCTAGCATAAAGAATTGAGAATACACTGAGGACAAAGAATAAGATATTTCTTCTAAGTTTTGCATGTAATTTAAAATCACTTTTAAGTAAATAGCTAAAAAAAAGAAGGAATAAAAAAAGAATAAATGCCCATATGGAGGAGAGAATATTTCCTGTTATTAATTCCGTAATTTCAGAATAGTTGGTAAAAAAAATCGCGGCAACAGTTTCTTCAGAAGAAGGAACTTTGTAATGATTAATAACAGAAGTTTCAAAAATAATAAGAGGTAAGAGTAGCAGAATGAACCAACTAAAATATTTAGGTTTTAAAAATGATAAAGGTAAAAGTATAATAGAAAAAGATAAAAGAGCAAACACAAATTTCTTTAAGAATGAAGCCACCACAGAATCTTCGCCTATCACTATTAGTAATAGGTTTGGAATCATAGCGGCTAGGATAAAAAGCGCTAGATAAAATAGCTGTTTTTTAGAGTTACTTCTTTTTCTGACCATGAGACATTAAGTATGCTTTTAAAAATGCGTCAATATCTCCGTTCATCACCGCATCTATATTTCCGGTTTCATGCGCTGTTCTTACATCCTTTACTAATTTATATGGATGCATGACATAATTTCTGATTTGACTTCCCCATTCATTTTTCATTTTATTAGCTTCAATGTCATCTCTGGCCGCTTGTCTCTTTTGCAATTCTATTTCGTACAATTGCGATTTTAGCATTTTCATAGCTGTGGCTCTGTTATCATGCTGGGATCTAGAATTTGAACATTGAATCTGAATTCCACTCGGTTTATGAGTCAATTGAACTTTGGTTTCAACTTTATTTACATTTTGCCCACCAGCCCCACTAGACCTAGCAGTAGTAATTTCTATATCTGCTGGATTCACTTCTATTTCAATAGAATCATCTGCAACAGGATATACATAGACAGAAGCAAAAGAAGTATGCCTTTTCGCATTACTGTCAAATGGCGAAATTCGCACCAAACGATGTACCCCATTTTCTCCTTTTAACCATCCAAAAGCATAATCGCCATCAAATTCAAGCGTAACCGTTTTTATGCCAGCCGATTCACCACTTTGGTAATTCAGCTCTTTTATTTTTAATCCATTTTTCTCGCCCCACATCATGTACATGCGCATTAGCATTTCTGCCCAGTCGCAACTTTCTGTTCCTCCAGCACCTGCGGTAATCTGAATTACAGCGCTTAAATTATCGCCTTCTTCAGAAAGCATATTTCTAAATTCTACAGTTTCAAGTAGGGTAATTAGTTGGTTGTATTGTTCTTCGACTTCAGCCTCTTCCGCATCTCCTTCTTTAAAGAAGTCGAGTAAAATTTGAGTGTCTTCATGCAGAGAAATTATGGAATTATAGTCAGTTACCCATTTCTTTTTCAGTCTTAATTCCCTCATAAACACTTCTGCTTCTTTAGGATTGTTCCAAAAATCTGGATCTACAGTTTTTTCTTCTTCGTTGCTAATTTCAATAAGCTTTTGTTCTATGTTTAAGTAGTTGTAAAGCTTATGTGTTCTTTCAGTCGCACTTTTAAGTTGTTCTTGTGTAATCATAATTACGACAAAAATAAGTTAAAAAAGCGATTTAATATTTTAATCAATCTTATTTCTCGTCTATATTTTATAGTTTTATAGAAAATCTATTTACCATGAAAAAAATCACCATTTTATTTTTATTTATTTTTATACAGCAAGTCTGCTTTTCACAATTTTTTAACGGCAATAAGAAGGTAACTCAATATAAAGGCTATTTTAATTATTATTACGATAGCGGTAAAGACAAAATATATTTAGAAATAAAAAAACTAGAAAGCGAATTCTTATATGTAAATGCCCTTTCTGAAGGGATTGGATCTAACGATATTGGCTTAGATCGAGGAAAACTTGGAGGTGGAGCAGTGGTGTTTTTTAGAAAAGCAGGTAATAAAATATTGCTAATTCAGCCAAATCAAAAATATAGGGCGTTAACAAATAATATTGAAGAAAAAAAATCAATAAAAGAAGCTTTTGCAAAATCTGTATTGCATGGTTTTGTGATTAAAGAAGAAAAGAATGAGGTGTATTTAGTGGATGCAACATCATTTTTTATGCAAGACACCTTTGGTGTAGCCAGTACATTGTCTAGAAGTGGAGAAGGAAATTATAATTTGGATAAATCTAGAAGTGCTTTTAATTTAGAAAGAACAAAAGCATTTGAAAAAAATGTTGAATTTGATGTGTTGCTAACATTTAAAGGGAAGCCTAAAGGAAGAAATTTATGGTCAGTAACTCCAGATGCAAGTGCGGTTACCGTGTACCAACATCATTCTTTTGTTAAATTGCCAGATACAGATTATAGGCCTAGAGAATTTGATCCTAGAGCAGGTGGGTATCCAATGTCATATATGGATTATTCTACACCGGTAAACCAATCAATTGTGAAACGTTTTATATACCGTCATCGATTAGAGAAGAAAAATCCAACTGCAGCAATAAGTGAAGCCGTTGAGCCAATTATTTATTATTTAGACCCAGGAACACCAGAACCAATAAGGTCTGCATTGTTAGATGGAGCTAGATGGTGGAATCAAGCTTTTGAGGCTATTGGTTACAAAGATGCGTTTCAAGTAAAAATGTTACCCAAAGATGCTGACCCCTTAGATTTGCGATATAATGTAATACAGTGGGTACATAGATCTACTAGAGGTTGGAGTTATGGCGGTAGTATTTCTGATCCAAGAACAGGTGAAATAATTAAAGGACATGTGAGTTTAGGTTCTCTAAGAATTCGCCAAGATTTTTTAATTGCGCAAGCTTTACAAGCTCCATATGCTACAAATACTCCAGATGATAAATTTGCTTTAGAAATGGCATTGGCAAGAATTAGACAATTGTCTGCACATGAAGTTGGTCATACCATTGGTTTTGCACATAACTTTGCTGCAAGTACTAACAGTAGAGCATCTGTAATGGATTATCCGCATCCACAGTTTTCTTTAAAAAACGGAAAAATTGATTTTTCTAATGCGTACGCAACTAATATTGGCGAGTGGGATAAAGTAACTGTCGCTTATGCATATCAGCAGTTTACTGGCAATGAAAAACAAGGATTACAAGGTGTTTTAACGGATGCGTTTTCAAAAGGGTTACGTTATTTATCAGACCAAGATGCAAGATCACCAGGAAGTGCACATGCCTATGCGCATTTATGGGATAATGGAAAAAGTGCTGCTAATGAGTTAAACGACATCTTAGAAATTAGAAAGAATGCAATTGATAAATTTTCGCCAGATAATATAAAATCAGGTCAGCCATATTCTGTATTAGAAGATGTTTTTGTACCCCTGTATTTTATGCATAGATATCAAGTAGAAGCGGTTTCAAAAGTTGTTGGAGGGTTGGATTATAACTATGCTGTTAAAGGCGGAAATCAAACTATTGTAAAAAGAGTTTCAGGTTCTGAAGAAAGAAAAGCGTTAAAAGTATTATTAAAAACGATTGATGTTAACACCTTGGCGATTCCAATTTCTAAACTGAACCTTTTTCCACCAAGAGCAATTGGATATGGAAGAACAAGAGAATCATTTAAAAGTAAAGTAGGTGCAGAGTTTGATCCTTATGGAGCTGTAGAAACTTCATCAGAATTGTCATTAAGCTTGTTATTTCACCCTCAAAGGGCCTCGCGTTTAGTACTGCATAAAAGCTTAGATAAATCACAATTAGGGCTGGTAGAAGTGATTGATGAAGTCATTAAAAACTCGTTTAAAAAAACACATAAGAATTCATATCATCAAGAATTGCAAAATGTAGTAAATACGCAAGTCTTGAATCAACTATTTGGGTTGGCTACTAATCAATCAAATTACAAACAAGTAACTGCAATTGTGAACTATAAGTTGGAAGAAATCTCGAACTGGTTGCGTTCTAGAAAATCGAAAGGAGTTCAAAAAATGTATGCTGCTGAGTTTTTAAAATCTATAAACGAGTTTAAAAAAACACCATCTAAATATAAAAAAGTAAGATCCCCTAAAATTCCAGATGGCTCTCCAATTGGAATGAATTAAAAAAGAAAGTATACATGAAAATAGACTTAATAAGCGATACCGTTACAAGACCGACCAAAGGAATGTTGGAGGCAATGATGCATGCTAAGGTTGGAGATGATGTCTTTAAATCTGATCCTACTGTAAATGAGTTACAAGAAAAAATAGCCAAGCTCTTTGGAATGGAAGATGCCTTGTTTTTCCCTTCGGGAACCATGGCAAATCAAGCAGCAATAAAAATACATACACAGCCTGGAGACAGAATGTTTTGTGATAAATGGGCCCATGTGTATAATTATGAGGGTGGTGGTGCCGCATTTAATTCGGGTGTAACGTCTCATTTATTAGATGGAGAAAGAGGTATGTTTACTGCTGAGCAATTAAAAGAAGCCGTTTCTGGAAGAGCAGATATTCATGTGCCTTATAATAGATTGGTGTGTATTGAGAATACTACAAATAAAGGAGGCGGGGCTTGTTGGAATTTTGAAGAATTGAAAAAGATTCAAAAAATAGCGAAAGAAAATGACTTGGCTTTTCATTTAGACGGTGCTAGGTTGTTTAATGCATTGATTGCAAAAGATGAAACTCCACAGCAATATGGAGAATTATTTGATACTATATCAATTTGTTTGTCAAAAGGATTAGGTGCACCAATTGGTTCAGTTTTGCTAGGAACTAAAGAGGCAATTGCAAAAGCGCTACGTGTACGAAAGTTATTTGGTGGCGCTATGCGACAAGCCGGGTTTTTAGCAGCAGCAGCAATTTATGCATTGGATAATAATGTTGCCCGTTTGGCAGATGATCATTCTAGAGCAAAGAAGATAGGAGTTGTTTTAGAAGCCTGTACGTATGTGCAAAAAGTAGAGCCTATAGAAACAAATATTGTGATTTTTTATGTAAATAAAACCATTGATCCAATGGACTTTATTGCAAAGATGGCATCGAAAGAAATTTTACTAATCTCAATGGGGCAAGGGAAAATTAGAATTGTAACGCATTTGGATTTTACCGAGGTGATGCTTGACAAATTACTTTTCGAGTTGAAATCATTCTAAAATAAAAAAAACCTCCAAAATGGAGGTTTTTTTTATTTTAAATGCTCTAAAGAATCCAATTCTTTATAGTTTTTGTTTAATTTCTTAAGTAAGGTGCCATAGGTAACTTTGTAGAATAACCATATTATAAGAAGTACCATTAGAGCTCCTATTATTTGTATTATTAAAGCTCCAGACATTAACGTGTTTATGTCAACTTCTAAGTTATTAGGATTAAGTGTTTTTGCAAACAACTCTTTATTAGAAAACATGACACTGTTAATAATAATAATTAAAATAAACGCACCTATTAAATTGTAATACACATAATACTTTACGGTTTTTCGAACACGTAAAATTTTAGTCATTAATTTTTTTGTATTATCTACAGCCGATACGGCTTTGTAATTTTTATAAAAAAGAATTAAAAAAAGAACAATTATGATATAACTTAATATCATATAATAGTTTAAGAATCCAATTAAATTGAAATCACTATAAACGTCAATATAGCTATCAGGTATAAATAGGTTTAAGCAAATTCCAAGCGATAATTCTAAAACTCCAAGAATGAAAACCCATTTAACTACAGATGACGATTTTGAATGTGCCATCTTGTAAATATCAATTTTAGAAACTGAATTGGTTTCTTCGGGCTGATTTCCCCATGTTTTTTTATATGTATCTAAATCCATAATTTATGGGTTTAATATGTTTTTTAATTTTTCTTTTGCCCTATTCATTTTTACTCTTGCGTTTACCTGTGTTATACCCAGTGCTTCAGATATTTCCTTATAGGGTTTATCTTCGAGATATAAGAATATCAATGCCTTATCAATATCGTTCAGCTCGTGAATCGCTTTGTATAAGGATTTTAGTTGCAGTTCCTCGGTATCGTCATACTCACTAGATTTGATTTTATAGGCGAAATTATCAATATCTTGAGTTTTAATACTTCTGGTTGATTTTCTATATAAAGAGATAGCCGTGTTTAAGGCCACTCTGTACATCCAAGTACTAAATTTAGAGTCACCTCTAAACTTGCTGTAGTTTTTCCATAATTGAATGACTACCTCTTGAAACAAATCATTATGCGCATCTTGGTTTGTAGTATATATTCTACAGACTTTATGAACGATATTTTGATTTTGCTCAAAATCCAATAAAAATTTAGACTCTAAATCTTTCTGCACTTTTTAGTTAGTTTCTGGTTATAAGTAGTTCAAAAATAGAAAATGTTACAAGAATAATAGTGATTATTTTTGTTTCCTTTTTTAGGAAATTATGTATCTTCATTTTAAAATCTAGTTTTGATGAGATTCCAAATGCAATTCTTGTTCAGTTTACTAGTAACTCTTTTGCTAAATTCACAAACTATGATAACCAATTCGGCCCTCTATTCAATTAAAATTAATAGTATTAATGGCTCAGAAATTAACTTAGAAAATTACAAGGGTACGAAAATTTTATTTGTAAATGTAGCTTCCGAATGCGGGTTTACATCGCAATATGAAGGTTTGCAAAAATTATATGAATTGTATAATGAGCGGTTAATGATTATTGGTGTGCCATCAAATCAATTTGGAAAACAAGAACCAGGTTCAGCTGAGCAGATTCAATCATTCTGTGAAATCAATTATGGGGTTACCTTTTTAATTACTGAAAAAATTGATGTAAAAGGAGCTAATCAACACCCTTTGTATGCTTGGTTAACCAAAAAAGAGTTAAATGAGAAGAAAAACGCTGCTGTAAAATGGAACTTTCAAAAATATTTAGTTGATGAAAAAGGAAACTTAATTGATTATTTTTTCTCTTTAACCAAGCCAATGAGTAAAAAAATTACAAAACATTTGAAGTAACTATAACAGAATGTAATTCCAATTACAATTCATCCATAAAAAAATACAATTCGGTTTCTTTTAATTTATAAACGGAAATACCTGTTGCATCTTTGCTGTATAATTAACCAGTGCTGAATTTATATCAGCATTATAAAAATATATATCATGAAAGTATTCACAGCAATTTTCGCGTTTGTAGTCGTATTTCAAACTTCAATGCACACATCAAAAATCAATCCAACAGAAAAAAGAACAATTACGGTAACTGTTCCAAACGTTACAAGTGACACCGGAACTGTAAATTATGCTTTATATACCAAAGAAGGTTTTATGGTGACACCTGTTCAATCACAATCAAGTAGTGTAAAAGGGAAGAAAAGCACTGTAGTTTTTACAGATGTAATTCCTGGAGAGTATGCAGTTATTTGTTTCCATGACGCAAATAGTAACGAAAAAATGGATTTTGAGGCAAACGGGATGCCATTAGAAGATTATGGTATTTCTAATAACCCAGTTACTTATGGGCCGCCAGAATATGATACTGCAAAGTTTGTAGTTGCTGATAAAAATGTAACTTTAGAGATTCGATTTTAAGAACGTAAATTCAGTAAAAAAATCAAAATTTATATATGGAAACTAAAAAGGTAATAACATTAAAAAAAATTAAAGAATCATTATGGTCTAGCTTTAAGCTGACAGTAATATTTGCGGTAGTTTTTATTTTGATTTTTCAACAATTTTCTTTTAAAGGAATTGGATATACTTTTTTAATTTCTGCCATGTATAGCTATGGTGTTGGTTTTGGGAACGGAATTTTAAATGACTATTTAAATACAAAATGGGATTGGATTTCTCAAACAAATAAACGTGTAGCTGCTGGAGTAATCTGTACTGTTTTATATATAATTCCTGTAGTTATGGGGATTAATTATTTTGTTTTTGTGGTTTTTCAAGACGTAGAATCTGCTTTGTTTTTTCAGAGTAGAATGATGTGGATTAATGCTTTTTATATTTTATTTTCTTTAGCTGTTGCAACATTTTTTCATGCTAGAGGATTTATGATAAACTGGAAAGCATCAGTAGGAAAAGAAAGCACTAAACAAGAAATAGTAGCAAAAACAGAAACTGCAAAATTTGAATCTTTAAAAAGCCAAATTGATCCACATTTTTTGTTTAATAGTTTAAATGTGTTGACATCATTAATTGGAGAAAACCCAAAGCAGGCAGAACGATTTACAACAAAATTATCTAAAGTTTATCGCTATGTATTGGAGCAACGGAATAAAGAATTAATTCCACTGTCAGAAGAGTTGCAATTTGCAAGAACTTATATGGAATTGTTACAAATGCGTTTCGAAGAAGGGATCGAATTTGAAATTCCAGATGAAACTTCCAATGAAGAATTAAAAATTGTGCCTTTGTCGTTACAGTTATTATTAGAAAACGCTGTAAAACATAATGTGGTTTCTTCTAATAAACCATTAGTTCTTCGAATTTTTGAAGAAGGTGGAGTGCTCATTATAGAGAACAATGTCAATCCGAAAGAAGCAATAGGGAAAAGTACCAAAGTGGGGTTGAAAAACATTACAGATAGGTATCGATTACTTACAAAAAGAAATGTTAGTATTACAAATGACAAAAGAACATTTAAAGTAAGCTTACCGCTATTAACAAAAAACAATAATATTATGTACACAGAAGATATACAAAACTCAAGTTATGTTAGAGCTGTAGAAAAGGTAGAGAAATTAAAAGAGTTTTATCAAAATATTATTTCTTACTGTATTATCATTCCTTTTTTAATCCTTATTAATTTAAACCTAACACCAGATTTTCATTGGTTTTGGTTTCCAATGTTCGGATGGGGAATAGGCGTTTTATTTCATGGATTGGATGTGTATAGTTACAATCCTTTTTTAGGAAGAAACTGGGAAAGTAAAAAAATCAATGAATTAATGAAAGAAGAAGACGATACGTCTAACTGGGAGTAGTTTAAAGTAATACAAAAAATATAAATTATGCAATCAAATTATCAACAAGAACAAAAATATTTAAGAGCGAAAGAGCAAGTAGATAAAATTAAAGGGTTTTATGCAAATCTCATCTGCTATTGTTTAGTAATTCCGTTTCTAATCTACATAAATCTTACTTTTTCACCACATTTTCAATGGTTTTGGTTTCCTGTTTTCGGATGGGGAATGGGCTTAACTTTTCATGCTATGGATACTTATAAGTATAATCCATTTTTAGGAAAAGACTGGGAAGATAAGAAAATCAAAGAACTGATGGACGAGGATAAAAAAAACAATAACTGGAATTAATTTTCTAGTAATGGGGAAGAAGGAAATAAAAATAATAATTTAGGAAAATGGAAAATAGAGAGACAATAGAAGGGTTAAAATATATAAGAGCAAAAAAAAGAGTAGAGAAAATTAAAGGGTTTTACATTCATTTTGCAGTATACATAGTGGTAAATTTAATGTTAAGTAGTGTTATTATATATGGTGTCACTTCTGATGATGGTGATACTTTTAAGGAGGCATTTTCAAATTTTGGAGTGTATTCTACTTGGATTTTTTGGGGAATTGGAGTTTTCTTTCATTGGTTAGGCGTTTTCGGGTTTAATTCATTATTCGGAAAAAACTGGGAAGAGAATAAGTTAAAAGAGATTATGGATAAAGATCAGTTAACTAATCGGTCGGATGGATACAAAAACTAGCAAAGAACAGCGCTATTTAAAAGCGCAGAAAAGAGTGAAAGATGTTAAAGGGTTTTACATCCATGTGATAGTAACAGTATTTTTACTTGCTGCAATAATAAGCTCAAACTTAATTTTCTCTCCTGAGTTTCATTGGTTTTGGTTTGCAACAATAGGCATATTAGCTGGGGTTTTTATTCATTGGGTTAAAATATTCGGAGTGAGAATTCTTGGTTTTGATAAAGGTTGGGAAGCTAAAAAAATAAAGGAATTTATGGATCAAAATAAAAGTAATTAAATTATGGAAATCATAGATAAAGCAAATAAATTTGAACGTGCTAAAAAGAAGGTTAAAGAATTGAAAAAATTCTATAAACATGTCGCATTTTATGTAGTAATTACTGTTTTTTTTATAGGAAGACGAATCTATAAAGATATAACGTATGGAGATTCTGTTATTGAAGCCTTTACAGATGTTAGCAATTACAGATTGTTTTTTTGGTGGACCGTGATTTTGGTTTTACATGCCATAAAAACATATCGATTTGATTTTTTCTTTGGGGAAAATTGGAAAGAAAGAAAAATTAAAGAAGAGATGAATAAAAATAAAAATTTATAAAAGAGCCTTATGAATGTATTAATCATAGAAGATGAAAAGCCAGCAGCTAGAAGATTAAATAGAATGTTGGGCGAATTAGGAGTTCAAATAAATGAAATGCTACATTCAGTAGAAGAATCTATCGCGTGGTTTCAAGAAAACGAACATCCAGATTTAATTTTCTTAGACATCCAATTGTCTGATGGTTTGTCATTTGAAATTTTTGAACATGTACAGATTTCTAGCGCGATAATTTTTACAACTGCTTATGATGAATACGCTCTAAAAGCATTTAAATTAAATAGTATTGATTATTTATTGAAACCAATTGATGAAGATGAATTAAAATCGGCTGTTGAGAAGTATAAAAGTCAACATACCAAGCAACCAGATGTCCAGTTAAACTTTGATGACATTAGAAAGCTATTGGTAAATCCAATCGATCGAAAATATAAAAAGAGATATACCATTAAAGTAGGTCAGCATTTAAAAATAATATCCTCTGAAGATATTGAGTGTTTTTACAGTGAAAATAAAGCAACCTATTTACATACAAACACCAAAAGAAACTATTTGATAGATGGTGCTTTAGAACAAGTGCAAACAGAATTAGATCCAGAAAACTTCTTTAGGGTTAATAGAACGTTTATTGTTCAAATTAATGCTATAAAGGACATTGTTGCATATACAAATAGCCGTTTAAAAATCGTTTTAAATTCATATTCTGAAACTGAAATCATTGTAAGTAGAGAACGCGTAAAAGAGTTTAAAAACTGGATTGCATAATGCTATTGATTTTTAGGTAGTTATCGTTGTAATAATCTTTTAATATTCGGCTGTTTTATTTAATAAATTTCGTACATTTGCACTCCTTTTTACGAGAACAGATTTATAAAAGGAATTGAGAAAATTTATTTAATATAAACAACTCTTAAAGTTATTGTCGTTAATAATCTGAATAACAATAAGATACAAAGTGATTTCAGAATGTCTGAAGAAACAAAAAACACTGCTGAAGAGGCAGTAACACCAGTAGCTGTTGAGACAGTTAACCCACAAGAATTTTTAGCAAACTTTGATTGGCACAAGTACGAAGAAGGTATTGAAGCAGTTGATGAATCTAAATTAGCTGAATTTGAAAAAGCGTTAGAAGGAACTGTAGGTTTCGTAAACGAACGTGATGTAATTGAAGGAACTGTAGTAAGATTAACAGAGAGAGATGTGATTATTGACATCAATTCTAAATCTGAAGGGGTTATTTCATTAAACGAATTCCGTTACAATCCAGCTCTTTCTGAAGGGGATACTGTAGAAGTATTAGTTGATAAAAGAGAAGATAGCTCTGGTCAATTAGTATTGTCTCACAAAAAAGCGCGTGTAATTAAAGCATGGGATAGAGTTAACAATGCACATGAAACAGGAGAAATCGTTAACGGTTTTGTGAAGTGTAGAACTAGAGGAGGTATGATTGTAGATGTATTCGGTATCGAAGCATTCTTAC